>Ga0105348_1002127_pt1 | contig 12200 bp, 10 predicted proteins | sample EN8Hudsemesocosm_2_FD_83504 | JGI IMG/M metagenome (GOLD analysis project Ga0105348, IMG submission 83504) | Methane-oxidizing microbial communities from mesocosms in the Hudson Canyon - EN8C Hudson Canyon | ecosystem: Environmental > Aquatic > Marine > Cold seeps | place: Hudson Canyon... | reverse complement strand
TGAGGCATACCACTTATGAGTAACCTTGATTTTCACCTAATACCACTTATGGTACTGCTCGCAGTTCCAGGCATTATTTTAGCTCCTTCAATTCCTCTACTTTGGATTTATATTGTTATATTTTTAGCGCCCCAAGGTATAATCGTCACTCATTTGCATGATGCGAGTAAAAAACGAAACGGTTTTAAATGGGGCTATTTAATAAGCAATGAGTTATTGGTGCTAGTGACTTTAGTTATCGTGACTTGGTTTGTTGAGTAAGCCTAGAGTGCACTTAATAAGCAAAGGCTGCTGATACCTGCATCCTAGGGGTTATGTGAAATGGTTTGCTAACGGGGTAGAGCGAGCCCTATAAATAAAGACGTTCAATCCTGTATTATCAAATTCTTCAGTGATGATCTAAAAATACAAGCAGGTAGTTTCAATGTGGTTGAATGATGAGCAAGTAAACGATTCTGCGATATGCGCATATCGAGAATCGTTATTGAGTTCTTGTCCCAATCATATCGTGATTGATAGCCTATTTGATGAAGCCAAACTCGATGAAGTAATGAGGATTTTGCAGCAACCGCATTACTGGCAAACTCAAAAACATACCTATTCTGCTTTATATGTCGATAGCGCCCAGTGGCAAAAAACCAGCAAAGATCAACGTTTCGTACAACGAGATGTTTGGCAACGTGAAGCGCTTGCTCCTAATACCGTCAGTTCCACTCCTTGTAACAGTGCAGCTCAGGGTTTTTTGTCATTTTTGCGCGGGGATGAGTTTATGTCGGTGTTATCACGTATTTTTAAAGTGCCATTAACTGACATGAATGTGGCTGAGCCTGACATTAATACCAATTATTTCCGCTTAGGCGCTGCCGATTTTGTTGAGCAACATGCTGATGACTCACCCGGAAGAGAGGTGTGCATGCTGTTGTATTTAAATAAAAAGTGGAACAACAATGCCGGTGGCGAGCTAGTATTTATAGGTAAGGATGATGAACCTATTAGAATTGCGCCTTTATATAACCGTTGTGTTTTGTTTGATCCTTCCTCAAAGGGTTCTGAGCACTGGGTGGAAACGTTGAACTCTGAACATGCAGATGAATATCGCTATAACGTCACTAGTTGGTATTGGTCTGAATAATGCTTTTTTTAAACTCCTATCTCTACGGGAAAAACCGGAGTGTGAACTACGTACAGTCTTCCTATTTGTTCACGAGCTTTGCATGGTTTTTCTTAGCTTTAGGGGATTTCGGCCAAGCATTCAAAGCGCAAGCAAAGGCGTTAAAGCGATATGTTTGTGAACTTAGATAAACCGCAGGCTTCAGTACAAAAGCGATACTAAATGAGCACACAGCAAGCAAAGCTTATGAAAGTATGAGATGTGGTTGCAAGAGATGATAGGCAGCTTGTTTTTCGCCATAATTTCACAGTATTGTAGGTCTGTTACTTTAATCAAGTACCTTTGATACAACTCATCTAATCTAATCGCCCAAGATTTGGCCATCGTTTTCTAGTAGACTAGCGCCGTTTTTCATTATTAATACGGACGCTTCATTTTGCATACCCTTTCACAACTTCGCTCTGGCGAACTAACCGGCATTAGCCACCTAAAGCTATCTGAAAGCTTAAGCTCATTTCCCTTAGAAATTCTAACGCTAGCTGACAGTTTAGAAATTCTAGATTTATCTCATAATGCCTTATCATCATTGCCTGATGAGCTGGCACAGCTGACACAACTGAAAATTATTTTCGCTTTCCAAAACAACTTTGAACATTTACCCGAAGTGTTAGGAAAACTGCCTCATTTAGAAATGATTGGCTTTAAATCAAATAAAATAAAGCAAGTTGCTGAAGAGTCACTTCCTGCTCAATTACGTTGGTTGATATTAACCGATAACTTAATTGAAACATTGCCAAATAGTTTAGGCGAGCGACCAAAATTACAAAAATTAGCATTGGCTGGTAACCAATTAACGTGCTTACCGCTAACATTAGCACAAGCCCATAACCTTGAGCTGGTCCGTATTTCTGCGAATAAACTAACAGAATGCCCTGACCAATTATTGAGCCTACCTAGGTTAGCCTGGATTGCCTTTGCCGGTAACCCTTTTACCGAAGTTAAGCGCACAGCTAACTGCGAAACTGACAACCAAACTCACACCAAAGTGAATTCGGTACCCCAAGTATCATCGGCAAGTTACACCTTAGAAAATATTTTAGGCCAAGGTGCTTCAGGCATAATCTCAAAAGCACATTGGAGTACACCGCAATCACAGTTCCCTGATGATATCGCGGTAAAAGTATTTAAAGGGGAAGTTACCAGTGATGGTTACCCACAAGATGAATTGCAAGCTTGCTTACAAGTAGGCAATCACCCAAATTTGGTACAATCATTGGCGCAAGTAAATGAAGAGAATTATCTTGCATTAATCATGAATTTAATCCCTGAACATTATCAAAATCTAGGTTCACCTCCTTGCTTTAAGAGTTGTACCAGAGACACTTTTCCGCAAGGCTTCAGCTTATCCATTGCACTTATTGAGAACATAGTAAGTCAGATGCAAAATGTGTTTGCACACATACATAAACAACAAGTGTGTCACGGTGATTTATACGCTCACAACACCTTATTTGATGCCCAAGGTAATATCATTTTTGGCGACTTCGGCGCTGCGACTAGCTATCAAATGTTAACATCTGTACAACAAGAAAAAGTACAACAAATTGAGCTCAGAGCGCTAGATCACTTTATCGATGACTTACTAAATATTTGTGCCGAAGAAGATAGAGAAAGTTCTGCGTTTAACATGCTGAAAGAGCAGGTAAGCTGTTAGGGGCTGACTGTAGTAGAGCAATAACGCTGTCTGACATTGCTAGCGGTTTATTGAGCTTTCTAGGTTGTTGGGTAATCTGGCCTGGCACTAAAAGTGCGTGATACGGTGTTAAAGGTATACCTATACCTTCTTAGTACCGGGAAACCGCAGCCTTTGCGTTGTGGTCTAAACGAGCGCATCAGGCGGCTGATCATCAATTAGACTTTAACACCTGGGAATAGGGCAATCTTTGTGCGCAATCGCACTCCATACGAACGCACTTAACGTCAGGCACCTGGGCTCTGCAGATAAAAAACCATCACCTGAAACGAAGCTCGGGACTTAGCTTGCTACAAACTGAGTTCAAACTGTAAGAGAGGACACTGATTACTTATCATCCCTTGCCGCTAGATCAAGGGCCGTTGGTTATGATGTTTTCTAAGAAATCAAAGAACAGCAAGCGAATGCTGAAATTGTTCAACAAAGGCTTAAGGCAGCCGAAGAACGATGGACGATATGACCAGTATTTTCACCAGTCCCAAAGGGGGACTACATACTGAAGAAGTAAAGACATGAAGGTGAGTTACTGCCACGAATAGATAACCTCAAAGAGCATTACACGTTTGAAACATTTTTTCTAATTCACATCTGACACAGTTACAGCAAGTCGCTTCATAAAAACAAGCCAAATTCATCCCTGCAATAAGTGACTGTTAATGGCACAAGTTTGCCATTCTTCAGTAGGCAGACAATCGCGTATTTTTGACTGCGATGATCGATCACGGTTCAGTTTGAAAAGGAATGCTTTTTCTCAAAACCCTTCGTTGAATCTTCTTTGTAGAGGTATCGCTTGTGCTCTTAACCGTCGGTCTCTCGACATACAAAAAGGGCCCTCTTTTGCTCACTTTCGTTAGTTCACTCAGTGCCCTGGCTTGCTGCTTTGTCTTGATCTAAACAAGGCAGCAGTGTGTCTTACTAGTGGGCATTCGCGTCTTAAAGTACTAGCGTCTTTTCCTTCAGGCTTTAAGCCGCTTTATTGACCTGCTTGTGTCTCACTAATAAATAAGCCGCAAAACCAACAGCAATCCCCGGGAATGCGCCTACCAATAAACATAACCAACCATTCTTTATTTTCTGAGTTTTAGCTTCGTACAGTACCCAAAAAAATAAGATAAACCAGCAAGCAGTCGCATCAACAGAAAAACCAATTGCAAAGGGGTTTACAAATCCCGCTGAAAACGCAGTGACGGAATTCTCTATCAGACTGCCATTCAGCTCAAATAAGGCGGGCATAGAGATAAATAAAAATACTGCGAAAAATGCGAGGGCAGAGGCGATCACGCCGGCTTTAAATTGGGACTCATTCATTATTATATTTCCTAATGTGAATAAAATTCAGGTAATAGGTTAGCACGTTTCTCTACCTAGGGCTAAAAAACGTTTTGATTAAAAATAATAGTGGTGACCAACAGCGAGCAATGAATGAAATCGTATCGAGTATAAGTGAAAAACTTTTTGAGAGCGGGTTAGCATACCATGCAGATTATTGCAGAGCGTACTGTGCAGTCGAGTAAGCACATGGTTTAATGCAGCCGGTTTTCTATTAAGAATAAACAGCATAAGCGGAGAGTAATATGAGTGGGCAAGTCGCCACGAGAGCCTTTTTGTCACCCATGCGCACCCTTGCTTGGTGCCTGTTTGGCGTTTTGCTGTTTAGCTATGGTTTATTGGCATTTGACTCCGGTGCCAAGCTGTCGCCGCTTATTAATGATACTCAGCGTCCTGACTTGGTTTCGACTTATATACTAGACAATATAAGTGGCGGTGAGAATATGCGCGGCTCAGAAGAAGTTAGTCAGGTGATCCCTGAGTGGCTGAAATTGATCGCGACTTTGAGAACCAGCGAATATGCTTATGGCCCAGATAGTCTCATGGAAACAGAGATTTATTATTACAGTATGCCTGAATCTCGTCGCAAAATACTCAGTACCCATATGATGCTTGGCGTGGTTATTCTGGTGACGGGGTTTCTGCAGTTTTGGCCCACTTTTCGTCGCCGAAATCGTCGACTTCATCGTTATATTGGTGCAACGTATATTCTGGCAGCCATTATCTCGATGACGCTAAGCTGTCTTCATTTGTTATATAGTGGTCCGGCAAATACTTACGATAACTTTGTTTTCTATATTGGCTTGTGGATTATGTTATCAGGTGTCGTGTTCAGTGTAAGCATGGCAATGTGGGCCTTATACAAAAAGAATTACGCGTATCATCTAGGTTGGCAGGCTTTAGGGTTTGGCTTTTTTATGACGGCGCCCTTGCAGAGAATAGACTGGATTGTATTATCGATGTTTGCCGGTGAACGTAGTTTCAACGAGATGAATATACTGGTTAACGCGATATTGTTTGTGCAGGCGGTATTGATAGCTTATGTGTTGTTTTATATTAATCGTTCAGCTAGCCCTAGAACGTCTAATCTTGACTTAAATACTGAGAAAAATTCAGGGTTTTTAGTCAGCCGCTACTTAGCGTACTTTCTTGCCGCAGGTTTAAGCTTCTTGAGCGTTTACCAATTTGTTCTGGCTCCAGGTCTGAGCGGTAATGGCTTGTTACTTAGTATGGTACCTGAGGCCGCCGTCCAATGGTCTGGAATGATATTTGATAACAAGGTATTGCCGTGGTTCGTTGCCGTGGCAAGCGTCGTAATATTAATCGTAGGCACAAATCTACAAATGTTGGTGCAGTATGAACGGCCTCAGGCTCGAGGTTTAGCGGCTTTAGTGATTTTTTGTGGCTTATTGCTTTCGTTGATCTTTTTGTTTTGGGCTTTTCAATTGGGATTACCTACCCATGCCCGTTCTCTGGCTGGCAGCGCATATGCGGTGATGGGCGTATTACTGTTTTGCTTTATCGGCTTATATGGCGCCATGATATATTCAGGCCTTTGGGCGCGCGCGCGCGAGTTTCTATGGTTTGTTATTTTGCTCTCTGCCGGGCCTGCGCTGGGTTATGCAACATTAATGAGTATGGCGATTGTTGGATGGGTGCCTATTGAGTACGTAAAGCAGGGAGATGCTTATGAATTAGCGATGATCGTGAGTGTCTTTTATCCAGTTTTGATCGCTTTTATGATCGCTGTTTACTCGAAAGAAACCAAACAGTATGCGATTCAGTAATGAGAAACTAATTGAAAGACCATTATCGATGATTAGATATTTCAATCCGGCCTCAAGCGCGCCCTATAACACTCTAATAACAGTCCTTGTCAGTATCATGCTTTTATTAGGCGCGGCGACCAGTCATGGGGGCATCATTAGTTCGATCTTAAAATCAGCAAAGAAACTAGACGCGCCCGAGGGTGTACCTAAGAGCCTCAGCGATATTAATCTCAGCCAGCTAGATATAGATTTACCCCACAAGGGCGCACCAGAAGTACTGAGTATAAAACTGGATCTTAATAACCAGTGGGTGGTGAAGAATGCTGACGGCAAGCTTGTTAGCAACCCCGCCGCCCTGAAAAACCCTGTGCTGGTGATCGAAAAGCCCAACCTACCCAGAGATTTAAATGCGCTAGCGTCTGTCGTGCCAGATGTGCCTTTGCTCGTACGCAGTGGCCGTAATCTTTATGAGGTCAATCGAACGGGGGGGATATCTATTCGAACAGGGCCTGTGGTCATGGCCACTCCAAATATGGCGGCTTTTCATAAAGCTTTATTTCACCTTGATGCGCCTTGGTATAGCCATAAAGTGAATGTACTAGGCGCGACTCAATCACAGCACCAACTAGGTGGCAATTTTAAGGGTATAAAGTCTAGCTTGTTGAGCGAATCCCCACGCATGTTACGCGGTCAAACTTTGGTACTTGGGGGGCCGATTAAATCTGGGAAAATACAGGCAGCGGGTGAATCGCATAATATTGCAGATTTGAAAGTAATCGCTAAGCAATATGATATCAGTTTGATATTGCTAGAGAGTAAAAAAGTTATTTCACCTGAAAAAATACAAGCGCGTATTCAGAAAATGAGCCAAGGCGAACGGCAGCAGACCACCGGTAGTTTTCTAAGTCAGTTCAATCATCAAGCTGGTAGAGCCTTTTATCAAAGTCATCCAGACAGTAAAAACTACGTACTTATTCAAAAAGAGAGAGTGCCTGTAGTTGATCAATCGATTCGAGTAGGGGATGTCGCTGTCGAGATGGCCACCAGTATGGTTATTCGAGGCATTAATATATACAGACCAAACCAAGATCGTCAGCAAGAATTAAGGCGTCGGTGGGTCTGGTGGCTACCGTCTGATGTGAGCTTTTATCTCATAATCTCAGGCCTTGCCGGATTTATTAGTTTTGGTACCTGTAGAAGTTTGATGCGTAAAATATGGCCCACTAAACCGCGTTCAGAATTCAATCTCGCGTTAACATATTATCTTTTTAAAGGGCTTAGATTGGTTTTGTTAGTGTTGATTATTATTCCTTTATTTGGTCTGCCTTGTTTAATCTTTTATGTGCTGAATTCAATATATCTACTTATAAAACTGATCTTTCTCGGTTTACTCAGAGTGATTTACTTCATCGTGCCAGGTCTAAAAAAATAGACTGTTTTACGCTGATGATTTAGCTGCTTACAGGTTAGTATTCAAGACTATTGAGATAGGCCTTAGGCGACAAACCATACCAGCGTTTAAAGGCCTTGTAGAAACTGCTGGTATCCTTATAGCCTAAACGAAGGCTGATACTGGTAATGTTTTCTTTCTCTGTTTGAAGCAGTTTTAAGGCTTCTGCCTTTTTATATTCATCGCTGAGCGTCTTGTAATCATAACCCTCTTCTTTAAGCTTTCGGTAAAGCGATTGTCTGCTTATCGCGAGTGCATCGCACACGGCATCAATACTGATGGTGCCTTTTTTTAAGAGTATGTTCTCAATAGCGAGCTTTGTTCTGGAGGTAAGTGAGTAGTCTTTAGTCAGTGCTTGCAAGGTTGCTTTTGCTTTTTCTTCGATAAGCGATTTAAGGTATTGATTACCATTTATGGTGGGTAGCTTGAGGAGTTGGCTATCAAATATCAGACAGTTTTCAGCGCTATCAAATTTTGTCTTATTACCAAATATTGAGACGAAGTGTTCATGGTAGTGGGGGGCGGGGAATGAGAAACGTGCTTCTATCAAGGGGAAGGTATGAGCGCTTAATACGCGTCCCCATGAAATCATGGCACTCATACTTCTCTCAATGGCGATAGCCGGATAGGTCTTGTCTTTTCGGAGTGAGAATAGCAGGGTACACAGCCCGTCGTGTTCCTGTATCTCCCAACGCTCCGATGGATTCATTAGTGAAATATTGCTACGAAATATTTCTAGCGCTTCGCCTATTGATTCGGTTTGACTCACCCAGCTAGCGAGCAGTCCTTTGGCGGAAGGGTTGATCGTTTGGCCTATCAATAAACCAACATTAGGCAGCGTCGAGTTGGCGGCTAGCCAGTGCCACAGTTCAATGAGTTTATTTTCAGAGAAACGCAGTGCCGGGTCCTTGAGTGTGTTGCGATGTATGCCTAAAGAGTCCAGCCCATTTTCATCTATGAGTCCTAGGTTACTGCACGTTTCAAGCAGGTCCAAAACGGCGGTATTCGATACCGTATCTACTGAAATAGCGTTAGTCATAGCTGTTACCAATCGACCTGATTTAGTGACCTGAGGACATTTAAACTAAGTTGTGCTTACTTTACGATGTTTATTCTACGATGTTCAACAGGGTATGATAAGTGATTAAAAATTCAAATATTATTGTTTTAGTTTGCGCTTTACTATTGAGCGCATGCGGTGTCGTGCTAGACCAAGATACGCTCATTGAGAAATATACCAATTCACACTCGAAGTTTATGCTTTTGGATGGCAATCGGGTGCATTATCGAGATGAAGGGCCCGATCTTGCTCAAGTGTCCGCTCAAGAAACCGGTCAAGAAGCTAGTTATGAGAGCCTAGAGGTGATCGTATTGCTGCACGGAACCGCTTCTTCATTGCATACCTGGGACGAATGGGTAAAGGGTTTGTCTAAGCAATATCGTGTTATCCGCATGGACCTCCCAGGGTTTGCTTTAACAGGGCCAGATCCTGAAAACCGTTATGAAGTAGCGGATGACATAAGCTTTCTGAGCATTTTTTTGGCGGAGCTAGGCTTGGATAGTGTGCACCTGGTCGGCAGTTCGTTGGGAGGACGCATTGCTTGGGAGTACAGCTTGGCTCATCCTGATCAAGTCAAAACGCTGACCTTAATGAATGCTCTAGGCTACCCACAACTTAGCTGGCCCCCAGCAATAGAAATTGCCCAATGGCCTTTAATGGATAAAGTCATGACGCACCTGTCACCTAGATTTTTGTATGAGACGGGCTTAAAAGAAGTTTACTTTAATGAGGCGCAGGTCACCGAACAAGTTGTAGACCGGTACTATGAATTATCTCGTTATCCCGGAAACTTGGATGCTTTTCCAAAACGAGTAAAGGCTAAATTGGATACTGACGCCAATAAAATAGCCAATATTTCTGTACCAACCCTTATTCTATGGGGGGAGGAGGATAGGTACTTTCCCGTCGAGAGCGCACACCGTTTCAATCAGGATATCCTGAATTCACGACTTTATGTTTATTCAGGTGTGGGGCATTTACCCATGGAAGAAGCGCCATCTCGCTCATTAAGCGATTTTCTTAAGTTTATTCATTCTGGAATGAATTAATTTTCACTAAGTAGGTCTATCTAACGAAGCAAATTTATGACTGATGCAAAGGGACGATATTACTAGTATGAACAAGGTTGTAGAAGAGGTTGTAGAAGAGGTTGGAGCAAAGGTGGTAGTACTGGGTGCAACAGGCGCCACAGGTAGTTTAGTGGTGACTCAGCTACTGAAAGAAAACATTGAAGTGATCGCGATCGTACGCTCTGCAGATAATTTAGCTGTAAACGCTTTTGAATCTAGTGCTGTGCAGGTCATTGAGGCAGAAATTGCCCATATGAGAACTGAGGATCTGGCCTCTATCATAGCAGGATGTGATGCCGTGATCTCTTGTCTGGGGCACAACTTAAGCTTTAAAGGTATTTACGGACAACCCAAAAAACTGGTGACACAAGCGCTTGAAAAGATCTACAAAGCGCTGCAATTAAACGCTTCTGCTGCTTCTCCTGGAACGAAAGCGAAAACGAAAACCAAATTTATACTGATGAATACCACGGGTAATAGTAACCGCGATATACCTGAAGTCGTGCCGCTTTCCCAGCGTATTGTTATTGCAATCATTAGAAAGCTACTCCCGCCTCACCTCGACAACGAACTGGCGGCTGACTTTCTTCGTCAAGAGCTTGGTCAAAACAACTCTCTGCTTGAGTGGGTCGTGGTTCGCCCTGACGGTTTATTTGATGAGGATGAAGTCACTGTTTATGATACTCATGTCTCTCCAACTCGAAATGCAATCTTTGATGCAGGTACGACCAGTCGCATTAATGTTGCCAGTTTTATGGTGCGTCTGGTGAATGAAGATCTTCTTTGGTCTCATTGGAAAGGTAAAATGCCGGTGATTTACAACCGTGATAAAAACAGCTACTCCCTCTAAGGCAGGTTATGACTAAAATTGATAAGAAATGGCAGTGGATCAGCCGGTTGGTTTTGGTTTTGCTGACATCAACATTGCTCGCCTGTGGTAGTGATGGTTCACCTCAAGGAGGGGACAATACCGGGGATACGACTCAAATACCTGTGAATAATATTACCGATACTTTTTTCAAAGATACCCATAGTGCTGCTGGCAAGTTAAGCGGAAATATCCAGATTGAAGTAGTTGATGACAGGCCCAGCGCAAGCACGCAGTCAATCTGGGTATATTGGGCCGACGAGTGGGGCAATACACTAGGCGAAAGCTGGTTGAAAACCGCGCCTGAAACTCCTTATCAAATTGCTACGCTCACGGATGTGTCTATTCCTGAAGGCGCGAAGGCTTTGGTACTTTACCCCGCTAACAGCACTGGTTTGGCCTTGCAGGGCAGTTTGATCCCGTTTCATGATTTTATCGGTAATGCCTTGTTATCGGGGCCAGGCGGTAATGAAATGTCTGCATGGTATTACGGAGAAACGCGAGCCAAAATAGCTGTGCAGAGGCAGGAGAATGGCCTATGTGTTTTTGATAATGGCCTGGTCAGCGTGACAGATATGAACAATACGCGGGACGCAGTTTGGGAAGCAAGTCGAGGTTCAGGCTTACCTAATCAGGCTGATGATGTGGCATTCCCAGCTTACGAATTTCTCTGTGATCAAGAGCCAGTCAATACATACAAGGACATCACTGACGAAGTCGGCACTTGGACTTACTCCACACTCAATGATGCGATGTTCTATGGCACGATCGTGTATGACACTTTCCTCAAATACTTGGGTGAGCCCCCGCTCGAAGATAAAATTCGTCTACGCGTTCACTATGGCAATCAATTTGATACCAGTGTGAATTGGGATGGCGCCTATGCTAACTTTAGTGATGGTTATCTCACTCATTACTCGATGGCCTCGCTCGATTCTATCGCCCATGAAGTTGCGCATGGTGTATTGATTAGAATGTCAGAATTAAACATATTCGAGCGAGAATTGAGCGCTGATGCCAGAACATTACATGAAGCTTTTGGCGATATTTCGGGTGTCATGGCCAAATATGAGTTTAGCGGACATAGCAATAATTGGGTTCACGGTGAAGAGTCTTCAGGATGGGTGAGACACCTTGATCAGATTGTCACTGAAACTGGCGCGATACCCAGTTATCTTGACTATGACGAAGCGGGCGACAATTATTATAAGCGCATTGGCATGATCACCTATCCCTTTTACTGGTTAGTGGGTCGCTGGGGTTTAGAAACCAGTTACAAGGTTTACCTTAACTCGGCTAAATCTTGTTGGCAGGCTTTAACGACACTGGTTGAAGCGGCAGAGTGTATTAAACAACAAACTGAAATTGCAGGGCTTCCGACGGATGATGTGATAGCGGCTTTTAAAACCGTCAAAATACAACTGTTTGAAGCCGGCGTATTGAGTCACTTTACCGCCGAGGCGGATGGTTTAGGAGTAACCTTCTCAGATGATAGCCGCAGTACTACTCAGGTAACCAGTTGGTTATGGGACTTTGGCGATGGCAATACCTCAACAGACGCTAGCCCCGAACACGCTTACGCCGAGGCAGGAGATTATCAAGTCAGTCTGAGGGTAGGGACTGAGCCAAATGATCAGGATGTTTTTGAACGTACCGTGATTGTTAGGTCTTTGTGATACCTTGTTTCCAAGAACGTCGTTTCTAGGTAAGTTGTGTTCAGGTAAGTCGTTTCTAGGTAAGTCGTTTTTGGGTACATTGCTTCTAGATACTTTAATTGATTAAGCGGTTTT
>Ga0105348_1002123_pt1 | contig 12223 bp, 10 predicted proteins | sample EN8Hudsemesocosm_2_FD_83504 | JGI IMG/M metagenome (GOLD analysis project Ga0105348, IMG submission 83504) | Methane-oxidizing microbial communities from mesocosms in the Hudson Canyon - EN8C Hudson Canyon | ecosystem: Environmental > Aquatic > Marine > Cold seeps | place: Hudson Canyon... | reverse complement strand
TAAATTTTTCAATGACATTTGACTTGGAAAATTACTTTTACAAAATTCGATATAACGACCAGCGGCATCTTCAATTCGATTTGCCTTACCTAAGTGAGCCGACTCTACACAGCCCATTGGTTTATCTAGCTCGGCTTCAATCGCCAATTCAACATCGTCAGGTAATTTTTGGCCATCTTGTGAGAAAAATTTGATGCCATTGTCATAATAAGGATTATGAGATGCACTAATAACAATGCCAGCTTCTGCACGAAATGTTTTGGTTAAATAAGCAATACCTGGCGTGGGCATTGGCCCTAATAAGCCAATATCAACACCTGCCGCAGAAAACCCAGCTTCTAATGCTGATTCAAGCATATAACCTGAAATACGTGTATCCTTACCAATTAATACTTTTTTAGTGCCTTGCGCGGCTAATACTTTACCAGCAGCATAACCTAGCTTCATAACAAATTCAGGTGAAATTGGCTGCTGACCTACTAAACCACGCACTCCATCGGTACCAAAATATTTACGACTAGCCATTATTTTTCCTTCAATCTTTATCTTTCAATTTATTAGCTTTATTTTCAAAGCTAAACTTGTCGCGAGTTACTACTTACACTTTATATTGAGCAACCGCTGTTAAAATTTTTATTGCATCTACAGTCTCAGCAACATCATGTACACGTATTATACTTGCCCCCTGCTGTACGGCAACAATGGCAGTAGTTAAACTACCCGCTAAACGTTGATCGACATCACGATTTAGTAAGTGACCCAGCATAGATTTACGTGAAGTTCCTGCAAGTAGTGGTAAGTTAAGTTTTTTAAATAATGAAAATTGTGCAAGCATTTGATAATTATGCTCTAACGTTTTACCAAAACCAAAGCCAGGATCTAAAATTAAACGCTCTTTTTTAATTCCTTTTTGCTCGCAATTTTTAATACGTTGTACAAAAAAACTGAGTATATCATCAATAATATTTTTATATTGTGGATTTTCTTGCATGGTTCTTGGCATGCCTTTCATGTGCATTAAACATACTGAAACATCACTTTGAGCAATCACATCAAGACAGCCTTGATTTTGCAACGCTCGAACATCATTAATCATGTCTGCGCCATAGGTGATAGCTTCACTCATAACTACCGCCTTACTGGTATCAATAGAAACGCAGGTATCAAAACGAGATTTAATAGCTTTAAGCAAAGGAATAACTCGTGCTATTTCATCTTTTTCGCTTACATCAACAGCGCCTGGGCGAGTTGATTCTCCACCAATATCTATAATATTGACGCCATTTTCTATCATTAACTCAACTTGTCTTAATGCACTATCAAAATGAGCAAATTTACCGCCATCAGAAAAAGAATCAGGGGTAATATTTAAAATCCCCATCACTTGCACATTATTTAAATACGCTAAAGTTGTTTTGTTCGGTTGTAATTTTATAGAACTTTCAGACATAACTTTACGATTAGTATTTATAAAAAATAAAGCCTCGATGTCATCAACATCGAGGCTTATAGTTTGGACTCACATAACTAATTACTTAGCCGGTGTATCGCTACTTGGCTCAGATAGATCTGGTGTTGTGCTAGTATCAGATTTTTCTGATTTTTTAGCTGAACCACCTTCACCTGAATTTGAACTAGAATTTGAACTAGAGTCACTATCATCCCAATCAGACGGTTTTCTCACTTCAGTTCTAGCCATCAAATCATCAATTTGCAATGCATCAATAGTTTCATATTTCATTAACGCATCTTTCATGGCATGTAAAACATCCATGTTATCTTTGAGCAATTTCTCTGCACGCTGATAGTTACGTTCAACAACGGCTTTAATTTCTTCATCAATTAACTTAGCCGTTTCATCAGACATATGCAGTGACTTAGCAGAAGTGCGACCTAAAAACACTTCGCCTTCTTCTTCAGCAAATAACATAGGACCCATCTTATCTGACAAGCCCCATTGAGTAACCATTTTACGGGCAATATTAGTGGCACGTTCAATATCGTTGGAAGCACCTGTTGATACTTTATCACTACCGTAAATAACTTCTTCTGCAACTCGACCACCGTATAAAGATGAAATATTACTTTCTAAATGTTGCTTAGAGTGACTGAACCTGTCTTGTTCTGGCAAGTACATAGTTACACCCAAAGCGCGACCGCGAGGAATAATACTTACTTTGTAAACAGGATCATGATCTGGCACTAAACGACCGATAATGGCATGACCAGCTTCATGATAAGCAGTCATTTCTTTTTCTGACTCACTCATCACCATAGACTTACGCTCTGAGCCCATCATAATTTTATCTTTTGCTTTATCAAACTCATGCATACCTACAGTACGTCTTGAAGTACGAGCAGCCCATAATGCTGCTTCATTCACTAAGTTAGCAAGATCTGCACCAGAGAAACCCGGAGTACCACGAGCAATAACCGCTGCTTTAACATCGTCTCCTAAAGGTACTTTACGCATATGTACTTTTAATATTTGTTCACGACCACGAATATCAGGTAAACCAACGGTTACTTGACGGTCAAAACGACCTGGGCGCAACAATGCAGGGTCTAACACGTCTGGACGGTTAGTAGCAGCGATAACAATAACGCCTTCATTACCTTCAAAACCATCCATTTCTACTAACATTTGGTTTAGGGTTTGTTCACGTTCATCATGACCACCACCAAGACCTGCACCACGTTGGCGACCTACAGCATCAATTTCATCAATAAAGATAATGCAAGGTGCTGATTTTTTAGCTTGTTCAAACATATCACGTACTCGTGATGCACCAACACCAACGAACATTTCAACAAAGTCTGAACCTGAAATGGTAAAAAATGGTACTTTAGCTTCACCGGCAATGGCTTTTGCTAGTAAGGTTTTACCTGTACCCGGCTGACCAACCAATAAAATACCAGATGGAATACGACCACCTAGTTTTTGGAATTTGGTTGGCTCTCTTAAATAATCAACTAACTCTGCAACTTCTTCTTTAGCTTCATCACAACCTGCAACATCGGCAAAAGTGGTTTTTATTTGGTCTTCACTTAACTGGCGAGCTTTAGATTTACCAAAAGACATCGCGCCCTTACCGCCACCACCTTGCATTTGGCGCATAAAGAAAATCCACACACCTATTAACAAGATCATTGGGAACCACGAAACAAATATAGTGGTTAAAAAGCTAGTTTCTTCTGGTAATTTACCTTGAGCACGAACCCCTTGTTTAACTAGATCATTGATTAAATCACGATCATAACCGCCCGGAATAGTCGTAGTGTATGCTTCTCCACTACGCTTTTCACCTGTAATAACACCATTTCTGTCTACATTAGCGTCACGAATTTGCCCTTGACGAACATCAGTGATAAAACGCGTATAGTCCATTTGCTGTTCATTGACTGTATTAGGAGAAAAACTCTGAAAAACAGACATTAAAACAACAGCTATTACTAACCATAAAATAAGATTTTTTGCCATATCGCTCAACTTAATGACCTCATTGGGATTGAAAAATTTAATATACGTTGGTCAGAGTACATTCCAACCTACACTATAATGTTGTGCCTAATTTACTACAATTCAAGCCTTGTCGCTAATTTACTTTAGTCGGTATTTACAACCTGTAACAACTTTACTAGTAGTAAATGAAGTCAAATGTGATGTACTTGCATTTACATTTAACCATTAAAACCTGTCGCAACTAGGTAAACTTCACGCGAACGCGCACGTGAAGATTCAGGTTTTCGAGTTTTTACTGATTTGAATGCAGCACGAACAGTTTTCATAAACTCTTCAAAACCAGCACCTTGGAATACTTTTACCACAAAGGCTCCATTAGGTTTTAATACTTGATGACACATGTCTAAAGCCAACTCAACCAAATACATACTACGGGCTGAATCAGCACTTTCATTACCTGTCATATTTGCTGCCATGTCTGACATAACTACGTCAATATTCTTGCCATTTATTCTTTTTAATAAAGCATCAAGTACCGCCTCTTCACGAAAGTCACCTTCAAGGAAATCAACCCCAGCAATCGCATCCATAGATAAAATATCACATGCAATGACTTGTCCTTTATCACCTACGGCTTTAACAGCATATTCTGACCAACCACCTGGCGCTGCACCTAAATCAACCACTTTCATGCCTTGTTTGATCAATTTATCTTTATTATTTATTTCTTCAATTTTAAAAACAGCACGAGAGCGTAGCCCTAATTTTTTAGCTTTTTTTACGTATTCATCTTCAAAATGTTCATCAAGCCAACGCTGCGAACTGTTAGTATGTTTTTTCTTTGCCATGTTAAGAGTTTTTTCGACTATTAATGGATATTAAGTGTTAGATAAGGGTAAAATAGCGCTAATTCAAGTTAACGTATATCGAAATTTTTTAATGACCATAAATAAAAAGCAAATTCAATATTTAAAAGGTGTTGCTCACCCACTCAAACCTGTTGTTTTACTTGGTAGTAATGGCTTAACCGAAGCTGTTGTTGCTGAAATTGATTACGCCCTTAATCATCATGAATTGATTAAGGTAAAAATTCCTACTGATGATAGGGAGACTAAAGGTTTAATAGTTGAAGCCATTTGTCGCGAAACTAACTCGGTCAAGATACAGGTAATTGGTAAAACGCTAATAATTTATCGTCAGAGTGATGAGAAAAAAATTCGTATCCCTAAGTTATAAATATAAGTTTTATTATTGTAGGTTGAGTTGCTCAAGCCATGCTTGAAACAGCTCAAACCTTCAAAGTCTTATTTTATACTGGAAATCATATTGGAAAGCTAAATAATAACCGAACTACATTAAGATTTTCGCTAAAACGATAGCTTATCCCTATGGTGTCAATTCCGGCCCATGAGTAGCCAATGGCTTTATCAAACTTCATGGTTGCACCAAATTCAAAACTGTTTGATAACGTTACTTTACTTTGCTCTGAAACATTTTGGCTAGAGACATTAGATATACTAGGTAAACTAAAATCAACCTCGCTGAAATACCAAAAAGCAGTAGCAAATAACCTTGGTTGATAATCGTAGCCAAAAAGTTGATATTTAACTGGTAGCCCGGTGTCTACACCTACTTGAATCGCAGCATATAAATCAGCTGCATTATAATTATGCCCATCATAACCTGCATAATATATTCGACTAGCCCAAATAGAGTCATACTTTCTAACGTTAAAAGAATATAAGCTAGATATCCCACCTGAATATACTAAGACGTCTTTATCTGTTGTTAAATTACGAGAATAACCAAGATCTAAATAGCTTTCTAACACTAAGTTATCGGTATATTGATAATTAAATTGAATACCTAGAGTAAAAGTAAAAGTACCAACACTATCTGGAAGGTCTAATTCTGGAATATCTTCAAAATTAAAATCAAAAAAACCTACAGAAACAGGGAGGCGCAAACTATAAGTTGTTTTACCTTCTTGGCCTAACTCAATTGAAAAAGGTAAATTTATCAAGGTTACATCTTGACCTGTAGTATGATAAATACCGCTCCCCAAATAATTTGAATAAGCGTAATGGACAGGTTCTATCTCTTTAGCTTTTATTGGTGATGTTTGGTAAAAAAAACATACACAAAAAAATATCAGCAGAAATTTTTTCGCTAACATATTCCTAATCCGCTTTAGATAACTGATGAAGATGCACATCGCGTTGTGGAAAAGGTATTGAAACGCTATGTTTATCAAATTGCTCTTTGACTTGTCGCGTTACATCCCAGTATACGTCCCAATAATGTTCAGTTTTAACCCAAGGTCGACAAATAAAATTAACTGACGAATCGGCAAGCTCATGAACTTTAATTAATGAATCAGGTTTAGACAAAACTAACTCATGATTTTCAAGTACTTCTTCCATAATGGCTTGCGCTTTTGCCATGTCATCGCCATAACCAATGCCAAAAACTAAATCTACCCGTCTAGTTTTACTGCCGGTAACATTGATAATAGTTGTACCCCAAACATTATTGTTAGGTACAATTAAATGTTGATTATCAAAGGTTTTTATTGATGTAGATAGTAATGTCATAGAATTAACTTCACCTACTATGCCGTCAATTTGAATCACATCACCAATGTCAAAGGGACGATAAATCAATATCAGCATACCACTTGCAAAATTACTTAAGGTACTTTGTAACGCTAAGCCAATCACCAAACCTGCTGCACCAATTAAAGCTAAAACTGGGCCAACATTAATACCAATTAAAGATATTGAAACCAGAAAGCCAATGCCTAAAATGACACGCCTGACGGATACTTTTATAAAGGCTTTTAATAATTGCGTTATCTTATTATTTCTAGCAAGAGCCGCATCAGTTATTCTTCCAGCAAGGTTTGATAGGAAAAGTACAATTATGATCGCAATAAAAAATTTAATTACGTTAGCTAACCAGAGTAAACCGCCATCTTCAGAAATGAACCAAGCCTTAATTGTTAACCAAGCTGTACTACTATCTGATAAGTCTACCGTTTGACCGACGAGGGAGTCTGCATATAAGGTTAATTCCTTACTATCTCCTCCTTTAGATTTCCAATTTGCTAAGACAACATAAAAGCGATTTAAAACATCATTTTTATGTTCTTTTAAAGCGGTCAAATTTTTGATTAATAATTCACGTCTATGTTGAAGCTTTTCTGCATAATCTTCCGCTTTATCAGATAGTATTGATAATCCCTCGGCATCATTACTAAGCTTTGCTACCGCTTTTTTTTCTTTGGAATTAAGTAACTCTTTGCTTATGAGATTTAATTCCGCTAAATCCTTTGCTACTTCTTCCTTAATAGCTTTATCTTGTTCTTTTTTCTTTAAGAGCTCTGCACTATCGGCACTAAGATCAGCAATTTCATTCACCGCCTCTATTCGGTTTTGCTTTTGATTAACCAATATTTCAGCTTCACTAACAATAGTTGCTTTAGCTTTTAACAATTTCAACCACGCTTGTACTTCAACTTCGACTTCTTGTTTAGTTAATGGAGCAAGAGCAAACTCTAATTCTTCAATTGCAACCTGAGTATCATTGGCTGTAATTGCTTTATAGGCAACTTGCTCTGCTTTAATGGGAGTAGTCATTAAAAAACAAAAGAGTAAAGAAAACAAACTGACTAATAATAATGAATGGTATTTTTTTATGGTGCGATACCTAAATAATGGTGTCATTGTTATAACCTATTTTGTTTGCTTGAAGATAAGCGTTTGGATAACATAACAAAATATAGTTTATTTGTTAACATTTTGCTCCTAAGATATTGCATCACTTAGGGCATTAGAATTAAATGAAGACGAAAAAGGCCAATAACATAAATGCTATTGGCCTTTTATTCATTGGGCTTAAGTATTTTAGTACGACTAGTTAGATATTTTTGCCCAAGTATCACGTAGGCCTACCGTACGGTTAAACACTAACCCACCCGAACTTTTAATGTCATTATCTAGACAAAAGTAACCTTGACGTTCAAACTGAAAAGCTTGCTCTGGTTTAGCTGAAACTAATGATGGCTCTACTTTGGCTTTATCTATTGTCACTAGTGACTTTGGATTCATCACTTTATGAAAGTCATCTTCCGCTGCAGGGTTTGGCACAGTAAACAACCTATCATACAAACGCACTGTTGCATCAAGTGACTTATTGGCATCAACCCAATGAATTACGCCTTTTGGCTTAGTGCCATCTGTTGGATTTTTACCTAAAGTATCTTCAAGATAGTTACAATAAACAGTCGTTACATTGCCATGCTCGTCTTTATCGCAACGAGTAGCAGTAACTACATAAGCGCCACGTAAACGCACCGCCTTATCGATAACTAAACGTTTATACTTTTTATTCGCTTCTTCTCTAAAGTCTTCAGCTTCAATAAAAAGTTCACCACTAAATGGCACAACACGTGTACCTTGGCTTTCATCATTTGGGTGATTTTTAACGATGAGGTCTTCCGCTTTTCCTTCAGGATAATTTTCAATCACTAATTTAATCGGATCAAGAACAGCCATAGCGCGTGGTGCGTTGTCATTTAAATCTTCACGAATACAGGCTTCTAGCACACTCATTTCAACAGTGTTTTCCATCTTGGTAACACCAATACGCTTGGCAAACTCCCTCATTGAAGCGGGTGTATAACCTCGACGTCTAAAAGCAGCAATAGTTGGCATACGAGGATCATCCCAACCATCAACTAATTTATCTTCTACTAAGCTATTTAACTTTCGTTTACTCATTAGAGTATATTCAAGGTTCAAACGTGAGAATTCATATTGATGCGGTTTAACTTCTACTGAAACATTATCAATAACCCAGTCATATAAACGTCGATTATCTTGAAACTCTAAGGTACATAAAGAATGAGTAATACCTTCAATAGCATCAGATAAGCAGTGAGTGAAATCATACATTGGGTAAATGCACCACTTATCACCTGTTTGATGATGATGAGCAAAACGTACGCGATAAATAATAGGGTCGCGCATACACATAAAACTAGAAGTCATATCTATTTTAGCGCGCAATGAACATTCACCTTCTTTGAATTCGCCATTACGCATTTTTTTAAATAAAGCTAAATTTTCTTCAACAGAAGTATCACGATAGGGACTATTTTTACCTGGCTTATTTAACGTGCCGCGATATTCGCGCATTTCATCGCCATTTAAAAAACAAACAAATGCCAAACCTTTTTCAATAAGCTCTACGGCAAAATCATGCAATTGTTCAAAATAATCAGAAGAATAATGAATATCCCCTGCCCACTCAAACCCTAACCATTGCACATCTTTTTGAATAGCGTGTACGTAATCAATATCTTCTTTTTCAGGATTAGTATCGTCGAAGCGTAAGTTACATAAACCGTTATAATCTTGGGCAATACCGAAACCTAAGCAAATGGCTTTAGCATGACCAATATGCAAGAAACCATTAGGCTCTGGTGGAAAACGTGTTTGCACTGAGTTATGTTTGCCACTGGCAAGATCAGCATCGATAATTTGACGAATAAAATTAGTTGGGCGGTTTTCAACTTCCGACATCCACAGAACCTCTAAAAAAGATTAAATACGATTAGTATAATTAACAACATTATATCAACAAAAAAGGCTCTCACGAGCCTTTTTATTAAATAATTAATAACAAATACTATTATTTATTTAGTATACCATCAACAGTACCTTGAGCTAAACCATGATAGCCAGGACGAGCTTGTTGGTAAACTTTAAGTGCCCATGCTTTACCTTGCTCTGTTTGAGCCAATTCTTTATATAAAGGCACTATCAATTTACGACGTCCAATAGCAATTAAATATTCAGACATAGCAGGATAGACAACCTTATAGCCTGCTCGCACTGATAATAAATACCATGCATGAGCTATTTCAGCATTATTGCTATGAGTTAAGTCAAATGTTTTATCAAGCATTGACATACGTTCGGTTTTTACATCAATGGGTAAGTTATTAATAAAATGTAGCCACTCGTGAAGTGTCCAGCTCGCTGTAGGTAATTGAGCTAACGTTATGTCATCAGCTAACCATTGTCAAATTTGCTGATCAATAGTACTAAAAGCAGTAGAGGTAGGCTTTGGTACAAAAACGGGTAATCCTTGCTCATAAATCCATTCATTAACCTCTTCATCACTAACAATATTTGGATATTTGTGAGTTAGATTAGCTTTAAGATATTGAATAAAATTAGTTGTTCCTAAACTTTGAAATGCGTGACTATCAAAGTATTCCAAAACAAAAGCATCAAAACGATCACGACCAAATTTTTTCTCTAAATAAATTAGAAATAATTGCCCTTTAGTGTATGGAACACCAGAGAAAGCATCGTCAGGATCACGACCTTTTAAATCTATATAAAGCTGTGTATCACCTGGGTCTAATTCAGCAATTTCATAGTTTAAACCTTGAGCATCAAGCGCTTGTTCCATAGTCGCTCTATTTTCGCCAAAGACCGCTTCCATAATGCGATTTTCAACATAACTTGTGAAACCTTCATTTAACCAAAGATCTCGCCAGCTTTCATTTGTTACCAAGTTACCTGACCATGAATGAGCTAGTTCGTGAGCAATTAAATTAACTAAGCTTTTATCGCCCGCAATAACCGTTGGTGTAATAAAAGATAAACGAGGATTTTCCATACCGCCAAAAGGAAAGCTTGGTGGCAATATTAATAAATCATAACGACCCCAGCGATACTTTCCATACATTTCCTCTGCTTTATCAATCATTGCTTGAGTATCATCAAACTCAGCAACTGCAGCATCTAAAATATTAGTTTCAGCATAAATACCCGTTTGGTGACTCATCGCTTTAAAATGTAAATCACCGACACCGATAGCGATCAAATACGCAGGAATAGCTTGTGGCATTGAAAAGAAGTAATCGCCATCTCGTATTGTATCTGGTTCATTATTTGCGCTCATTACGGCTAACAAATCTTTATCTGTCGTAATTCGCGCTGTGTATGTTACTCGAACACTTGGCGTATCTTGAATAGGGATCCATGAACGAGCATGTATGGCTTGGTTTTGACTAAATAAAAATGGCTTCTTTTTACCCGCAGTTTGCTCAGCTGATAACCATTGTAAACCAGAGGCTTTTTCTGTTGAGTTATAATAAACACGTAATTTTTTCGCTTTATACTTGGTATTTATTGTTAGTTTTGATCCTAAAACATGATCTCGCTTAGCAAGGGTAAAACTTACTTTTTGCCAGTGTCCTTGGTTATTTTGTGCAAGTACTTTATGAACAATTAAATCACGAGTATCTAAAATTACGCTATGTGGTGCGTCACTAAGCCATTTTAATGACAACTCAGCAAAGCCAGATAAAGCTTTTTGCTCAAAGTCGACAGCTAAATCTAAATAAAGGTGAGTTGTAATTACTTGATCATAATTAGCATAAGTATAAGCATCATTTAATACAGACTTGTTTGCTGGCATTGCAGCTGTTGTTAACTGAGATATTGTTAATGTTACTAACAATATAAACTGTTTAAAAATTTTCATTTAGACTACCTTAAAAAATTCACAAAACTATAACAAAAAAAGAGGCCTGTAGATTACTTCGAATCGACAGGCCTATTCAACAATTTATCCACCTAGTTTAAGTTATTTTTCGTAACAAAAAACAACTTAAGTGTAATGCAAAAGCTACAGCTTCTGCATTTGTATTACTACTCTTCGGTTTTTACCTCGACCTAGGGTGGTATCATTAGAAGCAATATGACGTTTCTCACCATAACCTTTCGCTTCTATACGACTAGCATCAATACCGTTTTTCACAAAATAATCACGTATTTTTAATGCACGCTGTTCTGATAACTTAAAGTTCGACCAACGGCCACCATAACTATCAGAGTATGCATCAACCAATACTAATTCAAGTTCAGGATCTAAACTCAAATACTCTCTGATCATATCAATACGTCGTTGCGATGCCTTGGTAAATTTATCACTATTGGATTGATAATTTAATATGGTATAGGCAATATCTTCAAAACTATAGTTTAATAAATTTCCCACACAGGCAACAAAATTTCGATAAGCACCTTTAAAACGTGCGGTTGATAAACCAACAGAAATTTCATCTTGCTCGCTATACCAATCATTATAATAAAAAGTTGGGCTCATGCCTTGTTCTAATTCGCTTAACATAGTCCAAGCAACTTTTTTAGGCAAACTAGGGGTAAACTGCTTATATAGTTTCATGTCAGCTAGAACTCTACCACCATAACCAGGACGCCACTTAGGTGATTCACTTCGAACCTGAGCAAGTGAATAACTATCAGGTAACAGCATCATATCAAGTTCAAATTCCATATTAAGTTGGCGGCTTGCCTTAGCTGAAAACCGAGCCTGTCCATAATGGGGAATTTGATGGGCTAATGTACATTGTAGGCGGGAATCATTGGCAAGTTGCCATTTTGAACTATTTAGATCCGCACTATATTGGCGAATACCAGCTTGCGCTTGAGTAGTAATAAGCGTAAAAAATATTGCAATAGAAATTGTCACGAAGAATGATGATGTGAATAACAATTTATATGCATTTGGAGAATATATTTTCATAGTGGTTTGTAACATAGTTAAGTAGTGACATTAGTTGTATCGTCTCAAACTTAAATAACTTTAACACTTTGTTGTTTATTTTGCGCTAGCTTATTCAATTTTAGTACTTTATTGAGCACCTATGCTGGTTTAAAT
>Ga0105348_1002122_pt1 | contig 12225 bp, 10 predicted proteins | sample EN8Hudsemesocosm_2_FD_83504 | JGI IMG/M metagenome (GOLD analysis project Ga0105348, IMG submission 83504) | Methane-oxidizing microbial communities from mesocosms in the Hudson Canyon - EN8C Hudson Canyon | ecosystem: Environmental > Aquatic > Marine > Cold seeps | place: Hudson Canyon... | reverse complement strand
TTGAATTGACTCAGCTTCCAATGCTTTTAAATGTGTTAATTTATTCTTACTCATAGATGCCCTATTATTATCTTTTAAAACTTACAGTTTTTAATGCGGAAATTATATACCATAATCATGCAAAATAACTACCTAACGAAATAACGATCAAGTATATGTTAGCTAAGTTTATGCTAGAACCTATCTCGGTTAAAGTATGCTTGATTTAAGTTGTGGTAAAGCGCTGGCTCTATCCCAAACCCTGTTTTAATAGTATTACCGGTTTTTTTATCGGTTAACGAGGTTTGAACGCTATAGTTCCACTGTTCAATACCTTTAATTTGAAAACCGTATTTGGAATTCATCGACTTCCCAAAGTTTAACGGTATAGAAAAACCAATAGCGAAAAAGTCTTCTTCTTCACCGCCATCAATTTCATCAAATTTAGTCCTATTATATTGCAAGTTAATTTGTGCGTTACCAAACCAATGTGACGACTTTAACGTAAAGCCTTTATCACCTTTCCAATACTCACCCGCGGTTACCTCTATATCCCAATTAAGAGGGCGGTAACGAAAACGATATTTAGCGAGCTTAGGTTGATGGTTTACTTGTGCAAGATTGCCAACCTGCTTATCTTCAAAGTCGCCTACTAGCAAACTAAAACGGTGCTTGCCATTATCTGTGGCGTAACGCGTTTCATTAAGTATACCGTCAGCATTACCGTATATTCTGCCAAACGAAAACTGTGTAAATACATTTAATGGCAATGCAAAAGCTTGATGTATTAAACGTCGGTCAATACCTTTTCGTATACTAAAACGGTTCTTAATATATCTACTATCTTCAAAGTCATCCGAGGCTAATAATGTATCGCTCATATAACGTATATCAACTACCGCACCTGGCCAAATAGAGATTTGTGGATTTACACTCGCAATAACTTGGTAGTCAAAAGCACCATACTCGGTACCGACTAATGAAGACAAAGCAGGTGCTAACGTTATTCTAGGCGTAAAATAAGCACTAGAAGCATTATTTACTAACCATTTATCATTATTATCCGGTAACAAGTTCAAGAAATAATTTTCCGACCTCTTAGTATCCTTTGATGTTATATCCAGTACTGAATTATCAGTAAATTCAAGATTTACTGTTTGTACCACTAAACCATAATTAAGCAGGTTAAGTTCAGTATTAATAGGTAACTTTTGACTTATCAAACGCGCCATAACATTGATCGCATCATCTTCATTGCGGTTATATAAATTATTTTCGAACTCGACAACTAAACCATTTTCTGCTTTGTTAAGTCCGATACTGACGGATTCAAACCCATAATCTGTTACATATTTTGCAAAATTTTCAATGCTTTTAAGACTAACTTTATTGTTACGGTTGGTAATTGCATGTCTAGTATTAGTGTTAGTGTTACCACTTAGTTGATTTTGTGGTAATTCATCAGACAAGTTAACATTAACTACTAATTCAGATTCTTTTGGTGATAAAGGCTGTATGTTTAGTGCTTTATCTTTAGATACAGTAGCTAATTTCATTGCTCTGTTAGCAACAGTTTGTGAACTTGATCGTGGCTTACTATTCCCTAATGGAATACTTAGATCTAAACTAAGCCAATTGCTTTTTTCGTTGTGCTCACTTTCGGTAGAATAAAGTTGTGCGCCAGCAGAAACCCTCCAACCTGTTGGTAACCAGTTTTTAGGTGCAAAAAGTTTAATACCCACATTTACCGCATTAGCATCATATTCAGCAGCAACTTGAATTGATTCAAAAGGTTGATATTCTACTGAGCCAAAGCCACCATTCATATAGTTAAGCCCATTGTCTGAAGTTGAATAACCAAGGTTAATTCTCACATTCCCTAATCGTTTAAAATTTAACGTTTTAGAAGCAACCATGTAATATGCTTCGGACTTTACAATTGAACCACCAACATCCTGACCACCAATGGCCAATTCAAACCATTCTTTTGGAATAAAAGGAACCTGGTACTTTAATGAGCCTGACAGATCTCTAAAGCCTTGTCCATTAATTGCACTTTCACATTGTTTCTCATAAAGAACTTGACTCCAACAACGAGTCCCCAATCGCCCTACCACTTCTAAACCAGGAAGTAAGCCTACGCCAAACTTCAAATCGGTAGCATCTTCAAAACCATGATTTTTGTTTTCTCTATAACCTTGGTCAAAATAATTGTCACTATAACTAAAGGCAAAATCACCATAATTAATAACACCAGAGTTAGGTGTATTAAAAACCCCTGTAAAGGCTTGCATTGAGTAGCTATTTTCTATTGTTGGTTTAATAATTTCATTTACTTCAACCTCTGAAGAAGCATATACCTGACTAATCGTTAAACTAATACTTAACATGAGTAAGAGGATAATTTGTTTTTTCATTATTATTTATATTCCTTGATCTACAAACGAATGATCTATTCGCTTGTTTATTACTTAACCTGGACTTATATTTGTATATTAAATATAATAGAAGTTATCTATATATTGACTTTTGGCAAACTGGACTATTAAAAAACGATTAATTCAGTGGGCACAATAAGTTATATTTTGTTCAAAGTCTTAATATGCATTCTTATGTAAAAAACCTTTAAATATCGTAGCAATAACTATTTTCAAATCAAAGCTAAGTGACCAATTGCGTATATAGTCAAGATCAAATTCTATTCGCTTTTCCATCTTTTCGAGAGTGTCAGTTTCACCGCGCCAACCATTGATTTGAGCCCAACCTGTAATCCCTGGTTTTACCTTATGGCGCAACATGTAGCCATTAATTAACGCTCTATATTCTTCATTATGGGCAACTGCATGGGGACGAGGTCCAACGATAGACATTTTCCCCTGTAACACATTAAAAAATTGCGGCAACTCATCCAATGAGGTTGAACGAATAAATTCGCCAATTGGTGTTAGCCGGCTATCATTTTTCTTTGCCTGAGTAATTTTAATGCCATCTTCCATGACTGTCATAGAGCGGAATTTCCAAATTGTAATTGGTTTACCATCGATACCATAACGAGTTTGTTTAAAAAGAATAGTACCTTTCGACGTAATCTTTATTGCAATCATTAACGCTAACAGCATCGGTGAAATCAACAAAATAATAATAGTAGAGAGTAAAATATCTTCAATTCTTTTTATAATTGCGTTACTACCGTCAAGCGGCGAGTCATAAATACTAATACTTGGAATACCTTCAATCACATCACTTCTAGCATGTAAAAGCTCAAAAATAAATATATCAGGGACCAGATAAACCGATACTGTTGTATCAGCGAGCTCTCTCATTAACCATTTTATACGGCTTTCAGCACGCATTGGTAATGTAATGTAAACTCGATCGGTTACACCATCCTTACAGTCTCTAATTAATTGCTCTAAGTTACCATTTATTGCTACATCATCATTAGTTCCAGGTTGAATTTCATCATCATAATACCCATTAAAAATAAGTCCCAGAGATTGATTCGATTTTATTTTATTAACAAAATCTTGACCAAGAACACCTGCACCCGCAATTACAAAAGATCGAGTATTAAGCCCTTTACTTCGTAACTTAGACAGAATTAGCCTTAATACAAAACGATAGCTAATTAGTAGAAGTAATACAGTCACAAACCACATTAGCTTTAATGGTTCAGAAATCACATGTAATGAGGTAAAAAAATTAATACATAAAAAAAGAACGCCAGATGAAATTATCCAATGTATTGTAGCTTTCTTTATTTCTTTATAAAGGGATATTCCGCGCCAAGACATATATAAATTATCTAAACCACTTGTGAAATTAAACAAGCAAACAACGACAGCAGCAATAGCACTTTGTTGTATGCCCCAATCTAATTCAAAGTAATTTACGCTAACATAGAAGCCAAATACTATAAAAAACATATCAAGTATTCGCTGTATAATAGAAATAACTATCTGATTGCTTTGTAAGATACCCTGTACTTTTTGCGTCATTTTACACCCTATTTTAACTATAAAATTAGTTAAAATTAAATTTTTTTAAAATATAATAAATTCATTACTACAATTGTGTAACTTTATTAATTAACTCTTTTTTAATTTTTCTTTAATAAGTAAATAGGCAAATTTTGAATTAGTCACTAAATAACGTTTCCACATCCGTCTGGGCTCTTGAATAACTCTATATAACCACTCTAAACCGAAATTTTGCATCCATACTGGAGCCCGTTTAACTTTACCAGCAACAACATCAAAGGTACCACCTACGCCCATAACAAAATCAACGCCAAGTTTATCTTGCCACTTGTTAATAAAGTTTTCCTTTTTAGGTGATGTTATAGCAACAAATAGCAATTTCGCACCCGATTCTCTTATTTTATTTACCACAGCTTCTTCATCCCACCCCTCTTTACTGCCAAAGAAGTAACCATCATGAAAACCAGCAATAATTAAGTTAGGATTCTGTTCTTTGACCTTTTCAGCAGTTTTAGTTACAACCTCTTCAGTGGCTCCTAATAAAAAAACAGGGTGGCTACGTCTAGCACTCATCGCAAGTAAATTATGAAACAAATCAACCCCAGCAACACGCTCGGGAACAACATGCCCGCAAAATCTTGCGCCCCACACAACCCCCATGCCATCAATATTAATAACATCACACGACTTAACAGATTCTGCCAACTCAGTATCTTTCTGCATGTTAACAATCTTAGCTACATTAACCACAACATGCTGTAACACCTGTCCTTTAATTAATGCCTGTTCTATTGTTAATACCGTTTGATCCATGGTCATGGTATCTAACTCTGTATTAAGAAATTTAATTCTATTAGTGTTCATAAAAATTCAATCAATCTCTGTTTGTTTTTGTTTCAGCCAATCAGATACTGTTAAGAACTTAACTGTTGAAGATTGCTGTAAAAATTGTTTAACTTGTTTCAATGAATAGTCTGAAAAGGCTTTTGGGTGCCCAATAAAGACCAAGTCTGAATCTTGTCCTAATTGACTTAGCTGGTTTTCTTGAGCCTTTTTCATTAACTTGGCCTTATAACCATCAATTGAAGCGACACTGCTTGAAGGAAACAATAACAGTTTCATCATTTGAAGTTTTGACATTGGTACGGCACTTCCATCACCATAATTTTTATGCTGTTCTCGCCCCAACTTTTTAGCAAGGGCAAACTGCCAAAAAAATAAAGGTTGAACATTAATATGTGAGATAGGTAACTCGTAAAAGATGCCGTTGTCATCGTCTTTACAAGGGTCATGATTAAAACGCCAATCATTCAGCTTGGGACTTTGGGTAAAATCAAAAAAATGCGTTTTAGAGCTGTTTTTCCCACCATTATAAACGGTACTATCAACGCGTATACCATTTTCATATAAAGCATCAGCTATATGCTCAAATGGCTGTATACACCACCCACCCGCTCTATAGGCAACCGGCTTAGGCAAGTTGAGTTCACCGAATACAGCAACATAACGTTTTATTATGGATGCGGCTTGCTGCTGGGTAAAGTCGGCTAGGCGATAGCGACTCATATCAAAAAGCCATTTACCATCAACATAATTTGCATCATCCCAATGAGGATGAATATGTAATTGTAAATCATGACCTGCATTGTTCAATTGCTCTAACTGCGTAATTACTTTTTCTACATTTTCACTATCGCAATTCAGCCTACGAGCGCATTCAATATAACCAACATCAACATAAAAAGTGGCTTTTATACTGCGTGGTTTTAATAACTCAAGCAGTAAATTAGTCGGTTTAATCATGCAGTTTTCTACAGTACCTGACGAGGTACCGAAAAACAGCTCATAATCAAGGGTGATATGAATATTCATTATGCATTGTAACCATTAATAAGATTAAAAGGCAGCGTTAAAATATAAATAGCAAAGCGCTTAAACCTTGATGTTTTTTTCATCCAACCATCTGTATTTCGAAACTTAATAGCGCCACTGGTTTTTAATCGATTACCACCCACTATATGCCCTATTTCAAATGATTCATTATTTTGAATTTTAGCGCGTGTTTCGCTTAAGTTTACCCCAATATGTGCTTCTATTTTGGTAAAAGCATCAAAGGGATTGGTTAATAAATCTTCATAACGTACTTTACAAACTTTTCCTTTCAAAACAGTGCAACTTGCCAACTCTGCTAAAAAATTAATGACATTGTAGTAGATGCTTGCTGACAGTGTTCCCTTAGAGGTTTGCACTTTTTTAGCGAAAGATAGCGCCACACCACGGGGATCTCTGGTCATATAGATAATGCGAATATCAATATTTTTATTACGTGACAAGGCAATTGCACGACCAATGTACTTGGCTGAATCTAAACAAACCGTATCTGATGAATTACCTGAGTGATAATTAACTTTTTCTAATAGCTTTGCATTTGCAGCGTTATACTCATCACAGTCTCTACCTAAGTTAGTAAACAAGTACTTAAGTACTGATTTATGAGACTCCAGCTGTTGTTGTTGCTGTAAATAGCATTCACTAGTAAAACCTAATTTTTTAACGTTTAAAGCTGACCAAAAAGTACATTGATCTAACACCTCACCACAACTACAGTGCAGGTTATCGTCTACATATTCAGGCAAGTGGTGTAATTCACCCAAGCAAATAATATTTTCAGACCCATTGAGAAAGGTAGCTAGTGCGGTAGTACCACTACGACCAGCGCCCACTATATATATAAGTTTATTCTTTTTCATTTCTATACTTTATAATTCGAGCGGGATTACCACCAACAATTGCATATTCAGGAATATCTTTTGTAACAACTGAGCCTGCGGCAATAATGCTATGATCAGAGACAATAACACCAGCCGTAATAATTACATTAGCCCCTATCCATACATCATTACCAATTGTTGTTGGTTTAGATGACTTCCCCTGTGAAGCTATGGGTGTACTTATATCTGAAAAAATATGATTTCGAGTGTAGATTTTCACACACGGCCCCATTATCACGTAATCACCAATAGTGACATTGGCATGTATCAGGCAATGTTGGCCAAGCTCAGAGTTATCACCAATAATTATATTGGGTGAAATATCACAGTTATGTTTTACTCTGAGGTTTTGACCACAAGAGGTTAAAAAATTCTCGACTAGTTTTCGACGAATATACGGGAAAAACAATGAGTAAGGCCGATAATCTTCAGGTGTAAAACGGAAAAATGAGATATACAAAAAGTAAAAAAACTTTTTGATTAAATTACTCATCTATATTCTCAACATAAGCATGGTTAATTAAGTAATCACATACGCTTTCAAGGCTGTACTCTGAATTGGTAGCTAGTGTTGAAACAGTAAGTTCCTTATAATCATCCGAGTTGATCATGTTTGCATCGACAATTGCTTTCACCACACAATCAATTGTTAAGTTATCGATTAAAAAGCCATTTTTTCCTTTGATTAATTGTTCTTTCATTCCCCCCACATCAGAAACAACAATAGGAACCCCACAATAAATAGCTTCAGTTGCAACCAAACCAAAAGGCTCATAGCGAGTTGGGAATATAAAAAATTTACTTTCAGACAGTTTTTCTGCAACACCTATTTGTGGTAGGTTTTTAAATACTTCAACCTGATAAGTTTTCTTTAATTGCATTAAGTCTTTTTCATATGGGCCAGAGCCAACAAAACAGTACCTCAATGATGTGTCGTTGATTTTCTTAATCGCTTCTATTAATAAATCAATTCCTTTTCTTTCAATAAATGAACCAACGAATATAAAATCATATTCCTTGACTTTTATTCTAGGATAAAACGTATCTTGCGAAATACCTGCTGACATAATAACATTTGGCTTCATATCAATTATATTTTCAAATTCATCACCAAGTTCTTTTCCTACGGCTTGGATGTATGATACGCAACTTAATGCCTTCTTGTGAAGATACTTATTTAGTTTTCCGTTAAAACGTCCATGAATATCACTACCATGAAGTGTAAGTACTATTCTTGTCTTAGGGTGCACAACCTTGTAAATAACAACCAACCAAATTAATGGGAAGAAGAAATGCAGGTGTATAACATCATACCTTTTAAATAATAGTTTAAAAAAACGGAAGCAAGCCCAAATATATTTAATTAGACTGCCCGTAACTCCGGTAAATGACCGCTTCAACGAAAAAACATCTACAAATAACCCCTTACTTCTTTGTAAATATTCGGCCTGATTTTTTACAAAAACACCTGCGTAAGGCTTTTCTTTTGAAGGGTAAGCATTTGTAATTATAAGTAACTTCATGTTCTCTCTATCTTTTATAGCCTATTAGAGCCGCAGTATATATATTGAAAGTAATGTACGTAAATTTTTGGTATAGCTAGCTCATTCGATTTGAGCACTATTCATGTTGATTCCGAGTCATTTAAACTATAAAAAAAACATATAACAATAATCATTGACATCCATGAATGTGAAAGTATTGGATAAGCAAATCCGTAAATCATTGTTAAAATAAAAATAAATTCACCTGGCCTTTTTTCAGATGTTCTATCTTTATAAGGTACAAGGGAAATTTTTAGTAAATAAAGTACCCATAGTAATCCAAACACACCGATTTCACCTATTGAAGATGCCCAATAACTATCGTAAATCCCAACGCCTTCCTCTATCCACCTCAATCCCGCAATACCCAGCGTTTCATATGTATTTGAATCAGTACTAAATAAAGTTCCAAATGTGGCCCAGCCAGCGCCAAATGGAAAATGAATTAACGATAACTTAGCAGAGTTATATAGCATTATTCCGCGTATATATTGCTCATTGCTTTCATCAAATGTCATGAAAAAGTTTACTAAAGTTCTTTGATATGTAGCTGAATCAAGCATCGCCCAACCGATAGAAAATAATAAAATAATACCAAAGGGATAAACTATATATTTAAGATTAAACCTACTTAACAGGAGATAATGAAAAGTCAAAATCATAGGGATTAAACTGAATCTAGAGTCTGTAATGTAAAACACAAACAAACAAAACACATAAAAAAATATAAGACTCATCATATTTTTTTTTATTCTATCCCATACTAAAAATAATAAAGGTAAAATTAAACTAAAAGAAAGTAATCCCGGTGTTGAACAAAAACCAGTGACTCTTAATACTCCCTCAGTAGTATGTCGTGCATCACCTGTTAAAAAAGTATTAAAACTATCACCCATGATGATATTCAAGCAGGTACCTAGCAAGGCAGTAACAAAGATAAATAACAACAAATACTTCAAATCATTTTTATTTAAATATCCTAGTTTTACCGCGAATTCATAAAAGAAATAAAACAAAAAATACTTCAATGAGAACAAAGGTTGCAATAGAGTATAAAAACCTCGATTTTCACCAAGCAATAGTGATACTAGGATAGTGACAGCAATCCCCCCAACCAATACTATATTATATTTGCTACTGTCATTTACTAAAAAGATATTTGTTAGTAATAAACAAAAACAAACCACCAAAAATACAGAATCAATATACAAGCTGCCTATAGAGTTTTCTATGATTGAAGAAAAGACTTCTGTTATAGCAACGACCCAAATCAGAGAAAAAACTATACCGCGCTTTAATAAGAATTGGTTATCAAACATATCTATATTTTTTGAACTTGGTTTGTAAACATGACATTTCGTTAATAACTTCAATATCCATTTTATTAATTTCTTTTTTCCATTTATTGATACTATTAGTATTAACAGCGTTTAGAACATTAGCATGGTGCCTGTGAATATTAGTATCACCTTTTGCTTCATTATTTTTCCAGTGTTCCAACATAACATCCTTGAACGGTAAGTTTAAATGTTCACATAATACCCTAAGCTCTTTTTCTGGGGTTGTTACAAGATCTTCATATTTCACAAATGTAAACTGATCAGGAATTTCTCTTTTTAACTTTTCTATTTGCGTATTAGACTCTAACCAAAATTTTGCAGCTTCTCGCAGATCCCCCTTGAGACCTGACTTCACATATGATAATGATGTGGCTCGAGGATCTCTTACTAGATGCACAAATTTTGCTTTGGGAAACACTTTGTGTATTTTATCAACATAAAGACTATTTATTGGCGTTTTATCCGCCCAGCGTATGCCATCTTTCCCTTGTGATATTGCGTACTCTTTGTAGACCAGATCAATCAGGTTGCCGAGAGTTCTTAACTTAATTGATAAATCACGCGCTTTGGCATAAACGGGTGTAAGATCTAAGTCCCATGTATAAAATTCTTTGTAAGTTATAAATTCACCAATAATAACTGAAGACAGGACATCCCAGGGTAAATAATTATAGGCTTGGAATCGACGTATCAATCTTGGTATCACATATGACTCTGGTGGAATAACGACATCCCCGCCTGCACATAACATGGAGCGCAGCAAAGTATTTCCTGAACGCCCACATCCAACAATAAAAAAAGGTATGTCACTCATTTTGTCTAACGCTAAAGGGTGATTCTTAGAGAGCATGTTTTTGATATTTATAGCATATTCAACAGGCTTAATAAGACCTAATGGAAATTTATGCTTTGATACTTTTAACATGATTAAATACGTCCTTTATTAGAATGTGAGATGTGATGCCCACATGAGTCTTACAGCCTCTAAGCATCATTAATTGTTGAACAATAATCCCAGAAGAAAATCCAATAGCGATATATATGCTGCTCAATCCATAGTAAATAGCCAACATAGAGAGTAATAACGAAATAGCACCACCTGACAATGAATAAACCATAAACTGGTTATTATACCCGTGCATGATCAATAAATAACCACATGAGCCAACTAACACATTTACTAACTGTGCCACTGATAAAATAATCAGAATATTACTTGCTACTGCATATTGCTCGCCAAAAATGAGCGTTAAAATTTCTTCTGAGTAAAATATGAATAAGCTAATAATGATAACCGCAGGAATAGCCGTAACGGTTGCAACAACTCTCACCAGTACTTCTAGCTTAGCTTTATCATTATTAACCCTCAATTTTGAAATAAAGGGTGGTAAAACACCATTGGCTATTGTTAGAGCCAATCCGGTTAATAATACTAATCTAGCAGCTGCGCCATAATATGCCGTTGCTTCAGGCCCGTAAAATGCACCTAATAGCCAAATATCTGATTGACTGGTAATAAACATAGCAGCTTGATTAATTAATAAAGGTATACTTGCTGCAGTACAGGTTAATAGGGTGATATCTTTGATACTTTTATCAGCTATATTATCTTGATTATCGCGGTCACGTTTCATTATCCAATAAAAGCCAAACAACGAGGTAATCAGTGCATTCACCACAACTAGCTGTAAAACCGTTGTTAGGTTAAATGGATAGTCAAATAAGAATAAGCCCACAACTACAATCACATTAAGGCTGTAAGTTAGTGTTCCTTTAACCAATGCCGCTTTTAAGAATAAACCCGCTGCTCGCAGTATCTCGGCTTGCACAGCCTGAAATGCTACTAAAACAAACCAAGCAATGATAAAGCTTGTTAAGGTTGCTAAACTTGGAGCAGAAAACACAGTAATGAACAAAAAAGAGCTCGCAAGCCAAAATATTACAGTAGTCCCTACCGATGCAATTATAATGAGTGTAATTACCCTTGTTAAGATAATCGTGCCAGAACGATGCCTATTAATAGCATCTGCATAGGCTTTTAAAGCATAGTTTTCACAACCAAAGCGTGCAAATATTGCCAGAAATGTTATTAGGTTAAATAACAAAAAATAGTAACCAACTTGATCAGGTGCAAGTTGACGCGCCAAAACCATGTTGAAGCCAAAATTGGCCAGTAAACCTAATATTCTACCGGTAAATACCGCTAAAGCTCCCTTAATTAACGCTTTGTTCACAGTAATTACCAGATCCCTTTGGTGTCTACAATCAAGCCGCGATTCAGTTTCAATTCTTTAAACTCTTGATGATCAACTAACATGACATGAATATTAGCTTCTTCTAAGGCATTGTCTGTACTAACCAATTGTAATGATTGAATCGCTTTGGGTAAAACTTCAATATTAGGTTCAACAACTAAAACATTACCCGCATGAAAATCAGAGATTTTACTTGCTATATTTAGTGCAGGGCTTTCTCGTAAATCATCTATATTGGCCTTAAAAGCCAAACCATAAAAGGCTATAACAACATCTTTTACCGTTTTATCGGGATTCGCTTGTAAAAAATCTGCAATCGCCAATTTGACTTTATTAATTACCCATTCAGGTTTTGC
>Ga0105348_1002120_pt1 | contig 12234 bp, 8 predicted proteins | sample EN8Hudsemesocosm_2_FD_83504 | JGI IMG/M metagenome (GOLD analysis project Ga0105348, IMG submission 83504) | Methane-oxidizing microbial communities from mesocosms in the Hudson Canyon - EN8C Hudson Canyon | ecosystem: Environmental > Aquatic > Marine > Cold seeps | place: Hudson Canyon... | reverse complement strand
TGGCGCACATGTTTCTTTTGAACAGCTAAATGAGAAAAACTTCGATAAAACTGTCGCTTTTTACCAGCAACTCAACCTTGATACCTTAATTATCGGTTGGGATGAAAGAGCTTGGCATCCACAAGGTATTAAAGAAGTAGTTTCATTACTTAATCAGCTAGATAAGAAGCTAGCTCCTTATCAATTAAAAACCGGATTTCATAATCATGCTCACGAATTTGATGATTTTCAAGGTACAACTTACTGGGACTATTTAGCAGTAAATACCAGTGATTCAGTAGTGTTACAACAAGATGTCGGTTGGACAACCTACGCAGGTAAAGACCCGGTTGAATACGTAAAAAAGTACCCAAATAGAACATTGACGACCCATTATAAAGTACGTATCCCAGAGGGAGTAACAGGCAAGTTACCGATTATTGGTCAAGATACCATTGACTGGTTAAATCTGCTAAAAGCTAACATCAGTGTTGGCGGGACAAAATGGATAGTTGTTGAGCAAGAAGAGTACCCTAACGGTTTAAGTTCTTTAGCAGCAGTTGCGTTATCTAAAAAAGGCTTAGAGCATTTTATTAACCAGCTATAACAAGCCATTGAGATATATTATTAATTTCATTTGATAGGTGGTTAATATATTGCTTTGTTAAGCCAGTTTAGATAAATTAATTATTGAATTATTTATCATAAGAGAAGACGGACGTAGTATGAGTACTGTTCTTTTTAATACCCTTGATTTAGCATTACTTTTTACTATTTATCAATGTGTTCTTTTTGCCTTTTTTTTACTGCTCATCAAAAAAGGCAAAAAACAAAGCAACATCTTGCTCGCGCTATTTTTACTATCCTATGCAGCCATCCCATTAGATACCTTAATTAATTTTGGCGAAGCCTTTCGCCAATTTGCCATTAACTTATCGCCCAATATATTTTATGTTTTTGGCTCCGCATATTGGTTAGAGTCCGTATTACTGCTTTTCTATGTACGTTCATTAATATACAAAGATTTCAAGCTTAAGAAGCAAGATCTATTATATCTACTGCCTTTTGTATTATACCTAGGCTATGAAGCAAACAACTGGTATTTACTTGATACCAATACTAAACTTGCCATTCTCAATGGCTATCATATTGAAGAAGAGCCTTTTTACACACGCTTTATTAACTTATTCAGAGAGTGTTTTAGGACTTTTTGTGGCGTTTTATGTTTGCTTGAATTACGTCATTATCAAAAGCAAATCAAAAACAATTTTGCTGATATTGAAGATGTAGATCTTACTTGGCTTAAAGTGCTAATCATTGGTTTTTTAATTATTCGAGTACAAGCTATATTAGTCACCATGGGTTTTATGACATCAATTGATCTTCATTTGACCATCAACTACCCGGTACTTGGCCAACTTTCTAATTTTATGGTGATGTTCTTAATCAGTTTCTTAATATTCTTTAGTTTAGGAGTCTCTAAGCTATTTAATGGTATCGACAGCGTAAACAATGCTTTAACTGATAAACAGGCTATAGATCCTGCTCAAGTTAATCGATTAATTAACTATATGACGGAGAACAAACCCTACTTGAATCAACTACTTACTTTAGAGAATCTTGCTGCACAAATTGCTATGCCAGCGCGTCAATTATCACAAGTCATTAATAGGCATTTTGATAAAAACTTCTTTGAGTTTATTAATGGTTATCGCATTGATGAGTCAAAAGCATTACTCACTCAAGAAGAAAATGCCAAAGCGACTATATTGACGATAATGGCTCAGGCAGGTTTTAACAGCAAAGCCACCTTCAATACTTTATTTAAGAAAACAGTCGGTATGACACCTAGCCAATATAGAAAAGAGCAAAAAGAACTTTTCTGAGATGACAATTAGCTAAGTATCTCCATGGTTACCTAGAAAGCTATAGAGTAAATTTTATCTGTTTTGATAACTATAAGACGAGTTAACATTAAATGACTACAGTGCTATTTAATAGCCACGATATTGTATTATTAGTGGTTTTTTACATTTGCTTTTTATTTGCCTTAATTGCACTATTTAGCCGCCGAAAATCCGACTCTACACACCTATTCTTAGGCTTTTTTCTGTTATCACAGGCAGCGATTTCAGCCTACACATTAACTTTATATGGTGACACGTTTAATGCTTGGTCTGTTAAACATGTGCCTGCTATTTTTGCTTTATTGGAGTCAGCGCTTTGGCTAGAAGGCCCACTTTTACTGTTATATGTTCGCTCTGCTTTATATCAACAACTGCACTTTAAAAAGCATGATTTTCTCCTATTACTGCCGTTGATTATCTACGGCATTGTGTTAATCGTTGTTAAAATAACCTCTGCGGCGGAACAAACCTCTGACTTTTTAGTATTTCTTAGATCTGATTATGTACAATATTATGAGCACTTACGAAATATTGCACGAGCAAGCTTTGGTGTCTGGGCATTAATCACAATACGGGGCTATCAAAATAACCTTGCACAAGCATATGCCAACCCTGAGTCAGTTAATTACGCATGGCTTAAGCTTTTAGTTAGTGGCTATATTCTATTAAGGTTATGGACTGAGGGTTACCTCGTACTTTACACTTTGGTCTCGGCATTATTACCAAGTGCAACCCTTGCATTAATCGACTTTAATCTTCTGGGAATTATCGAAAATTATGGACAATTACTGCTTGTCTCGGCATTGTTATTTTTTGCCTTATCTGACCCTCGAAATATTTTGCGGGTAAATAGCGAAGTACTAGAGAGCTTAACAAAAAAGGAAAATGTAAAAACTTACACAACCGAGCAAGTAGAACGTGTCACTAAACATATGGAAGCAACGCGCCCGTATTTAGACAATCAATTAAAAATTGATGATTTAGCTCAGCAAGTATCACTTTCCCCTAAACTGTTGTCTAATTTAATCAATAGAGAGTTCGATATAAATTTCTTCGAGTACATAAACTCCTATCGATTAAAAGAAGTAAGCAGCTACTTATCAAATTCAGAGATGGATGATCAATCTATCATTGAACTTGCCTTTCTTGCCGGTTACAACAGTAAAAGCAGTTTTAACAGATTATTTAAATTAGACACGGGAAAAACGCCCTCGCAATTTCGTAAAGAGCGCTAAGTTTTCACTTAATAATATGCTCCTTACAGAATAATTATTTTAACTGTTGCAAACCAAAAAATCTCTAGCAAACCTTCCAATAAAATATAGTCAAAACACTCATTATGAGTATGGATTCACGTTTGTTAATACTCCTACTACGCTTTATTTGATCCAAAAAAAGATAAAAAGCTATTACTTACCCAAGAACAAGGAATACGCTAAGCGCTTGATATAAAGAAATTAAATATAACAACCCGTTAAGTTGCTAATTTAATAACCCGTTCAACTTTATAAAAACACCTAATCTGGTACGCCACACATCCTTTGTTATGAAATAGTTAATATTCTGTTATGAGAGTTTTTTTTATAACAGATAAAACCAAAAAAATTAATAATAGGTGGGAAGAATTATGAGTTCAAAATTAACGCAAAAGTGGTGTGATAGAACCTTTAAAAAGAAAACAACTAAAACCAAAGCTTTATTAGCAGGCATAGCTACCGCAAGTATGCTTTTTTCAATGGCTGCGGCTGCTGTAGCTCCATTACAAGTACAAGGAAATAAAGTATTAGTTGGCGGTGAAGTAAATGGCCGTGCCCTTGAAGGGATTTCACTCTTTTGGAGTAACAGTAACTGGGGCGGTAACAAATACTATACCGCCGAACATGTAAAACGTATTAAAGACGAATTCGGCGCTAACTTAGTCCGTGCAGCTATCGGTCATGATAACGACGGCAGCTCACTTGACTTGGTCGATGATTGGCAAGCCAACATTGATAGAATGGATGTAGTTGTCCAAGCTGCTATCGCTGAAGACATGTATGTTATTGTTGATTATCATAGCCATATTGCCCATGAAAATTGGGAATCTGCTGAAGATTCTTGGGGTCTTGTTGTTGATAAATATAAAAATATTGATAACGTAATTTTTGAAATTTATAACGAGCCGACATGTCCAGCTAACGATTGTAGCTCTCAAAACTATGTAAGTTGGAACAACGACCTTAAACCATATGCTGAACATATCGGCCAATTTATTCGTGATAAAGGTGCTAATAACCTTATTGTTATGGGTACACCTAAGTGGTCTTCTCAACCACAAGAAGCGGCAGCGAACCCAGCAAATGTTAGTAACATGGCTTACACTATGCATTTTTATGCTGCAGAGCATAAAGAAGGTTACCGTAATAACGTAATGAGTGCTCTAAACCAAGGCGCCGCCATTTTTGTGACCGAATGGGGTACTTCAATGGCGAATGGTGCCATCAGGGATGATATGGCTTCGGTAGATACTTGGATCGCGTTTTTACGTGAACATGGTATTGGTAGTGCCATGTGGGCATATAATGATAAAGGTGTAAATCATAATAACGAAGATGAAACATCTTCAATGTTTAGACCTGACGGTGAATGGAGAGCTTCCGCACATAAAATTAAAGAAATCCTTGCTGGCGGTAACGATAATGGTGGGGTAATTGATGGACCATGTACGCAATTAACACCAACAGGTACGTTACAAGCAGAAGGTTTCTGTCAAGCATCAGGCATCAAAGTAGAAGCAACACAAGACACAGGTGGCGGTGATAACATTGGCTATATTGATGACGCCGATTGGTTAACCTATAACATCAATATGCCACAAGCAGGTGAAGCTACGGTTACATACCGTGTTGCCTCTGACGGTACTGGTGGTGTGATTCGTCTTGAGCAAGGCGGTGGTGAAGTTTCTTACGGCACTGTTACTGTACCTAATACTGGTGGCTGGTAAGTTTGGCAAGATATTAGCCATACTGTTAACTTACCTGCCGGTACACAGACTATAGCTATTGCAGCTGAAATTGGTGGCTGGAATATAAACCACTTTACTATCGACGCAGATAACGGCCCATGTACAACTAACTGTCCTCCTGCTGATGTCACTCAAGCAGAAAGCTTTAGTGCAATGGACGGTGTAGAAGTAGAAGATACCCAAGATACGGGCGGCGGACAGAATGTTGGCTGGATCGATAATGGCGATTGGATGACTTATAGCAATGTAGTTTTGCCATCAAGTCCTTCAGGTCAGTATGAAATCACTTATCGTGTAGCCTCAATGGACGGCGGTAGCTTTAAACTTGAACAACCAGGCGGAGCAACACAGTTTGGTCAGGTTAGCTTTAACGGCACAGGCGGTTGGCAAACTTGGAGCAATGTAAGCCACATAGTTACCTTGCCTGCAGGTACTAATGAACTCGCTATTGCATCTACCTCTAATAACGGTTGGAACCTTAACTGGTTTGAGGTAAAAGCTGCTAATGGTAATACCAACCCAACTACAGAGTGTGAAGGTGTGGCGGCTTATCCTAACTGGCAAAGAAATGATATCGAAGGTGGCGCGAATACTCACCAAGATGCTGGGGATGAAATGGAATTCAACGGCAACTTATACGTAGCTAATTGGTGGACTGATAGCGAACCTGGTAGTGATGCTTCTTGGAGTTTTGTTAGAAGCTGTAACTAGAAAACACCACGAGTAATAAGTTAAGAAATCGTTGAAAAAGGGCCTTTTTTAGGCCCTTTTTATAGTCGTCATTAAATATCCATTTAACCTTTCAGGTACCATCACTCATGTTAATTAACTCGGCTAATTGTTCTTTTTTACATTCATGGAAGCCCTTACCAAAAGCCATAAGTTTATTCATACTTTTTTTCTTATTGAAAGCTTGCGGCGGTTCATCTTCATCACAAGCTGAGCCAGATGAATCAACACCACCACCGTCTCTGACTTTACCAAGCCAACCTTCTGCTCAAGCGTTAACCATTGAGGCAGAAGATTACATCCGTTTCATGGATACCACTGAAGGCAACCAAGGAAATGCTTTTCGCAATGATAATGTTGATATTGAAGCGGTGGAAGATGGTAGTGGCTTTACCGTGAGCTATACCGATGCCAATGAATGGTTGGAATATGACATCACACTATCGGCAGGCGCTTATATTATATCCACCAATGTTGCTTCAGAGCTTGGCGGGGCAAGTTATTCATTGGCTCTAGATGGAATTACTGTTGGTAATGACACTGTTGGAGCTACAGGCGGTTGGCAAGTATTTGAAAGCCATGATATTGCTTTAATAGAGGTAACTGAAGGGGAGCATGTTTTACGCATTGAAATAGCCTCAGGCCCATTTAACATTGATAATATTGACTTTAAGGTTGACGATGGTTCGTTTGTACCACCCGTTATTGCAGCTGATGAGGCTCCAATAGAATTGCCTGATGTTGAGATGATAATAGATGCTAATCCTATTAGTCCTGCTACTGCGGTTAACGAAATGGGCATAGGTATTAATTTAGGCAATACGTTAGACGCACCAACCGAAGGAGACTGGGCACCCGCAGCTGAAGAACAGATCATTATCGACTTTAAAGAAGCGGGCTTTAAACATATTAGAATTCCAGTAACTTGGCATCACCGTACAGCGACTTCTGCCCCTTATGATGTTGACCCTGTTGAAATGAATAGAGTAGAAGAAGTTGTTGATTGGGCATTAGCGCAAGATCTTTATGTTATTTTAAATGTTCATCATGATGACTGGCTAAAAAAAGGCGGCAATACATTTACGCAAAAAAATAGAAATCGCTTTGATGCTATTTGGTTACAAATTGTTGAGCGTTTCAAAAATAAGTCAGCTAAGTTAATGTTAGAAATTCTCAATGAGCCAGTAGATTTAACCAGCAGTAATGTTGATGAATTAAATGTACGTGTACTTGAGATTATTCGCCGAACAAACCCTACCCGTTTAGTGGTATTTTCAGGCAATGGCTTCACCCCTATTGACTCCCTGTTAGCTGCCGCCATTCCTGATCCCGAGGATAATTATTTAATTGGTAACTTTCATGCTTATGACCCATGGCCATTTGCTGGGCAATGTCTTAGACGTTGGGGCAGCGAAAGTGATATTGCTGAATTAGGGGATATCTATCAAAAAGCACACGACTGGTCAGTTGAAAATAATATTCCCGTTACCGTCAATGAGTTTGGTGCTGCACATTATGACTTTACTGTACCTGAGAATATCTGTGATGAAGCTGACCGTTTAAAATATATTGAAGCGCATGTTAACTTTGCCACAGAGCATGGAATTTCCGCAACGTTTTGGGATGATGCTGGTTCGTTTAGTACTTATGATCGAGCAAACTATAGTTGGGGACCAGAGAAGGATATTCTGGTTGCTCCTAACCTCCCCTAACACATTCAAAGGATACTTAACCCCAGCGTTTGCAAAGGCTGGGCTATACCGTAATAGAATAAACAATTGAAACGTTCAATATTAGGTTTTCGTGCATCTGAACGTTCAATTTTTTTCTGAAGCGTAAAGATGGTCGAAAGGTTAAACAAAATGAATTAATTTTGTTAGATCATTAATCGCTCGGTAACACTTATGCTGATAACAAGAAAAACAGATAAAAAAAACGCAGTTGATATTAAAGATTCAAGACATTTCAAATTATTTCTGCCAGTTTTTTGCTTACTTATATGTTCTTTTATCGCCTTTGCTAATCAAGTCACGATTACACCAATAATTGAAAGTTCAACTCACCTATCTGCCGTTGAAAAACACGGACAACTGAGCATTATAAAAGGCCAACTCGTCAATCAATACCAACAAGATGTTTCGTTAGCCGGACCAAGTTTATATTGGAGTAATAATGGCTGGGCTGGCGAAGATTTTTATCAAAAAGAAGTCATTGATAACATAAAGAGCCAATGGCAAGCGTCAATCGTTCGAGCGGCAATGGGCGCTGATAATGAAGGCAGCTACCTCACTCACCCTAAAGACAATCTAGAAAGAGTTGAAACAGTGATAGAAGCTGCTATTGAAAACGGCCTTTATATTATTGTTGACTGGCATTCACATCACGCTGAAAACCACACTAGTCAGGCAATCAAGTTTTTTCAATATATTGCAAAAAAATACGGTCACTTGCCCAATATCATTTATGAAATCTATAACGAGCCGTTACAAGATACGGACTGGCAAAGTGTAATTAAGCCCTATTCTGAAAAAGTGATTGCGGCTATCAGAGCAATTGACAAAGACAACATAATTTTAGTCGGCAGTCAAAGTTGGTCACAAGATGTCGACATCAGTGCTAAAAACCCAATAACTGGTTATGAAAACTTAGCTTACACTCTCCACTTTTATGCTGGAACTCATAAAGCAGACCTGCGCGCTAAAGCACAAATTGCCCTCGATGCAGGTTTAGCTTTATTCGTTTCTGAATGGGGCACAGTAGCGGCAGACGGAAATGGCAGTGTTGATTATCAAGAAACCGAAAAGTGGTTGGCATTTATGCGAGAAAATAAGCTGTCACACTGCAGTTGGTCACTTTCTCAAAAAGAAGAAGGTGCTTCAATCTTTACACCTACAGCATCAGTGCTTGGCCCTTGGTCAGATAATGATTTAACTGAAAACGGTAAGTATTTAAAACAAATCATCCAAAACTGGGGATATTAAAGCGATGAATAATAAAACCATGAATATAAAAAACATAGTCACAGCGCTTACTATCATATCACTATGCTCGGTATTTTTATTCAGTACCGCCTCCTTAGCAGAACAAGGTAAGTTCTACCCGAAAAAAACTTATTCAGGCCAAGCAATACCAAGCTTCTCTCAAAACAAGCATAAGTTACCCAAGCCTATTTTTGATGATAAACCCGAGTATGTTGATTTTTATTACCGTGCTTGGCAAATAGGCTTTCAGCACTTTAAAAAACCACAAGCAACCAGCCCTTTTGTGTCAAATTTTATTGATGAGGCATTTAATGACAATATCTTTTTATGGGATATGAGCTTTTCGACCATGTGGGGGAACTACGCACATCATATTTTCCCCAGCATTGATGGTCTAGATAACTTTTACCGTACCCAATTGAGTGATGGCGAAATAGTTAGAGAAGTTGGTGAAAAAGACGGCCAGCTTGGTGTTATCGGTTGGTCTGAGCCAGGCACTGAAGGTAACCTAAATCACCCGATTCTAGCTTGGGCAGAACTTGAGTCTTATAAAATCACCAATAATAAGACGCGACTGGCGAATGTGTATTTACCGTTACAAAAATACCGTGAAAGCTTTAGTAAAATTTATCATTCCGAGTCAGGTTTATACCTTACCGATAAAGCCGCCATGGATGACTCACCACGCAATGAAAAAATGCTAGCCGGAATCGATGTCGCCGCTGAAATGGTTATTTTTGACCTTTGGTTGGCTGAAATTGCCACTGAACTCAATAAGCATGACGAAGCACAAAATTACCTCGCTCGTGCAGAGAGTTACGCTAAATTTATCAATACAAAACTTTGGGATGAAGCCACTGGTTTTTATTATGACTGGGGAAAAGATAACAAACGCATGACCATGCGCACCATTGCAGCTTTTTGGACCATGTTAGGAAAAATCCCCAATCAAGCACAACTCGCTAAGCTTATCGAACACCTTAACGATCCTAAATCATTTAACACTAAACATAGAGTGCCGACCCATCCTGCAGATGAAGTAGGCTTTAATGGTGATTATTGGGCTGGTGCTATTTGGGTGCCAACAAACACCATGGTAATACAAGGACTTGAAGTAAATAATGAATTTGAACTCGCTCGTGAAATAGCGATGAACCACCTTGATGCTACTACACAAGTATTTCTTGAGACCAACACCGCATGGGAAAATTACACACCACTAGTAATCAAGCAAGGTCGTAAAGCAAAGCCTGACTTTATTGGCTGGTCAGGGCTTGCACCAATTAATTATTTAATTAAACATGCTATCGGCATTCGTATCAATGCACCAAAAAATGAAGTTACTTGGCGCATTAATGAAACAGGTCGTCATGGTATTGAAGGTCTGCGTTTTAATGGTCAGGGTGAGACAATGAACTCTATTGATTTAATTGCCCAAAAACGTGAGAGCCTCAAGGACGATATTCATATTAATGTGCAATGCAGGCAAGACTTCACTTTGACTGTGATTAGCCACCTTACAAAGAAAAGTCATCTAATAGATTGTCAGAAGAACTCAAAAATAGTGATACAAAAAAACAAATAAAATAAGCTGGCCAAATAGAAGTGGGAAAACAATGCAACAATTTAAAGACGTGATATCAAGAAAACAGAGGGTAAAATATCTTTTAGCCCTTATTGTCTTTAGTGGTTATATTCTTTTTCATACCGGTAATGTTTATGCAAAAACATTAAGCGATAATCCGATAAAAGTCGTTTTTATTAGCCCTGATAGTATAGGAAACCCTTATTGGGACTTTGTTAGTAATACCATGCTAAAGGCGGCGAACGATTTTGGTATGAAACTAAAAATCATTCACACTAGCCGGCACGACGTTCATGATGTGTCTCCTCTACTTAATAAGATAAGTTTGGAAAAGCCGGATTATCTCATTTATGTTTATCAGTATAATTTAGGCAATAAATTATTAGCGTTTGGTGAAAAGAATCAAATAAAATCATTTGTTATAAATACCAATATTAGTGACGCTGACTATAAAAAAATAGGCAGACCTACCGAGAAATATAAACATTGGATCGGTCACTCATATGCAGACTTATCAAATATAGCGACTCAACTATCAAAAAAAGCTTATAGCTTAGCTAAACCTTTAAAGTATTTTAAAGAGGATAAAAATGTTTATAGTATAGTGCTAAGTGGCTCTAGAGATTCAAACCTAGCAAATCAATGGGACCATGGCGCAGTGAAAGCTGTTCATGATCTTGATGACTTTAAAATAAAACAAACAGTATATACAGGCTTTAATGTCGAAATAGGCTACGAAAAAGCAAAAGGGTTACTGCGTCGTTATCCTGATGTTTCCGTTATTTTATCACTTGATGAACGCATAGCATTGTCCGCGATAAAAGCCGCAGAAGAATTAGGCAGAAAGCCAGGTAAAGATATATTTATCGCGGGTTCAGCATCATTACTGCCTACATTTGACATGACAGAAGAAAAGAAACTAGTTACTAGTTATGCGCTAAGTATGTGGTTTGGCGTTCACGCTATTGTTTACCTGTACGATCATCATGTTGAGCTTAACAGCTCAGAAACTGAATTCACCTACAACTTTGATGATACCACTATATCCCATGAAAAACTTCCCATCTATCGGAAAATGATATCCAAGAGCACCTGGAAAAACATTGATTATAGAGACTTTTCATTTGCATTTTCCCCGCACTTGAGCGAATACGATTTTAGTGTACAGGCATTTGAACAAGCGATTATCAAGGTTGAATAAATAAACTAGGCAAGCAGCTAAGTGAATTGTCAAAGCGATGAATTTTCTATCATCAATGTCGCAACAATCGCGGGGTGATCAGAAGGGGAAGCATGAATCACTTTGCCCTGCCCTGTTAATCCTTTAACAAAAAGGCAATCGATACCAGCACTTGTCATTAACGCCACTTGAGTCGTTGATTGGAGAAAACGGGCTTCTTTGCCCTCGCACTGACTATTAAAATCTCCCAGTAATATCTTAGGGTATTTGTGCAGCTTATTTAACTGAGCTGCGGTTTCTTTGGCATTGGCAATTCTTGCAAGTTCACTTTCATGCTCCCAATGAATATTAACCACATAATAACGATTACTGGCTTTTTCTATTAAGGAAAACTCGCCTGTTCTGGTCGCATTAGGACCATCTGTTAAATCAAAACGTCCTGAGTCAATAAAACGATTACCCTGACAGTGGTTGATAAATATTTGAAACTTATGCTGCCAACATTCACCCAAAGATTTGTGCAAGGTAATCGCGCGTTGATAATTTGTTGGTAACTTATTCTTAAGGTCAACTTCCTTAAGCTGCCAATCGTCGACGCCTTCTTGAATAGCTAAAATATCAACACTGTGATGATTAATTAATTTGGCATAATCAGCACTGTGTTTAGGCATGGTTTTCCAGCCATAGATATTAAGCGACATCACTGTGATTACTTCATTCAAGTTATCATTAACTGACTCAGTGACTATTTCAGCAAAAAGTGAGCAGGAAAAAAGCAATGTGGCCAATAATAAGCTTGTTAATTTCATAAATACTGCGCGCTATTCTTTTAAGTCATTCAACTGATGAGATAACAGCCATTTATAAAG
>Ga0105348_1002118_pt1 | contig 12235 bp, 10 predicted proteins | sample EN8Hudsemesocosm_2_FD_83504 | JGI IMG/M metagenome (GOLD analysis project Ga0105348, IMG submission 83504) | Methane-oxidizing microbial communities from mesocosms in the Hudson Canyon - EN8C Hudson Canyon | ecosystem: Environmental > Aquatic > Marine > Cold seeps | place: Hudson Canyon... | reverse complement strand
GCCATTGGAAGCTATGCCCTGCTTCACGAAAATGATCGACCTAGTGCCACACAATATAGCAAAGAACAAGATCAGAATGAAAAACCTAGTGCCTTTATTAAGGGTGGACAGTTTAAGATTTATGACAAGAGCGGCCAGGCAACCCTGCTATCTAGTGAAGAAGCACTTTATTTCACTGATCCTAAGCGAGTTTTAATACAATCGCCCGCCATTTCATTTGATACTGACAACGGCCAAACAATTACATTAAATGCAAACGAAGGCATATTTCACCCCGACAAAGAGCAACTTTCATTAAAGGGTAATGTAGTTATCCAGCAATTAACGACTAATTCACAACAAAATAATGAAATCTGGGTACTACAAAGCGAAGAATTTGAATTAAATAATAAAACTCACTTTATCTCGACAGATCAAGCAGTTACTATGACACAAGGATCAAGCTTGATTCGCGCAGTCGGCTTGAAAGCATGGATAGATGAAAAGAGAATCGAATTATTATCGGATGTTCGAGGCCGCTATGTCTTTAACTAATACAATTTTATTTTTATCAGCAACTCTTATCGCCCTGTTCAGCTACACACCTTTTGCATTTGCGATTGACCCTACAAGCAAGCTACCCATTGAGATCGAATCAGACCGAGCTACACTAGATGATGAAACCGGCATTTCAAACTATGCAGGTAATGTCATCATCACTCAGGGCCAATCCAGACTTGAGGCAGACAATATTTCCGTTAATGCCGTTAACAGAAAAATAGTTTCCATAAAAGCCAGTGGCCAACCAGCCCATTTTATCCAACAAGCACCTAATGAAACCTCACCTACACATGGCTATGCTAATACGATAATATATACCGCCATTGATGCATCCTTGAAACTTATCAACAATGCCAGCCTCGTACAAGACAACAACTCATTCTCCGGTGAACAAATTGAATACGACATCGCTAAAAGAGCAATAACAGCCAAGGGCGATAAAAGCATCGGTAGCCGCGTCAAAATACAGTACTTCCCTCAAGACAACGATACTAAGGATACTGCACCAGAAACAACTACAATTAACAAAAGCCTACCACCGCCAGACAGTACATCACCTAACAACACCCCAACAACTCCTGACGACACAGCACCCTCGAATGAAAACCCTTAAAGCAGAACACTTAGCAAAAAGTTACAACAAACGTGCCGTTGTGATTGATGTTTCAATTTCAATTGATAGTGGCCAGATTGTAGGCTTGCTTGGCCCCAATGGCGCAGGTAAAACGACGTGTTTTTATATGATTGTTGGTTTAGTCGCGCAGGATAAAGGCAAAATAAGCATCAACGATAAAAACCTAACGAATCTTGCAATGCACGGGCGCGCCAAACAAGGCATTGGCTATTTACCTCAAGAAGCCTCCATTTTTAGAAAACTAAGCGTTAAAGATAATATCCTCGGCGTCCTGGAAATTCGCAAAGACTTAAATAAAGCTCAGCGCCTGGAAAGAGTAGAAAAACTACTTAAAGAATTTCATATCACCCATATTCGAGATAGCTTGGGCATGGCATTATCGGGCGGCGAAAGGCGCCGCGTTGAGATTGCACGCGCGCTTGCCATGGAACCAGACTTTATTTTACTGGATGAACCCTTTGCTGGCGTTGATCCTATTTCAGTCAACGATATCAAACAAATTGTTTCTCACCTTAAAGAGAAAGGTATTGGTGTACTTATTACCGACCATAATGTCAGAGAAACGCTCGATATATGTGAAAAAGCCTATATTGTAAGTGGTGGCCACATTATCGCTTCAGGTACTGCCGATGACATACTTGCAAATGAGAAAGTAAAAGAAGTCTATTTGGGTGATAAATTCAAGCTTTAATTTTTTTATAATGTACAGGTAAGCTACAAATGCTTACCACATAAGGCTTTAGAGCACACTTAACTTGATACAAAACAACAATGCGTCCACTATTAACGTAAAAAAATGTTAATTTGTTTCACAGCGCAATAACTTGGCACTACACTAGTGATGACAGCATAAATAAAACATTGGTCTACTTTTTGAACATGCAAAACACTTTAGCTCACTATTCAAAAGTCAAGTGTACTACATACATATATTAAACATTTTTTTATAAACAACAAGCTTTAAACTAAGCGGCAAAATATGACAAAAGAATTACGTCTTATGGTGGTATCGACTTCATGGTAATGAAGGTATCGCTTCAACTGAAGCTCGGTCAACAACTCACTATGACCCCCCAGTTGCAACAAGCAATTCGTTTGCTGCAATTATCTACTTTAGATCTTCAGCAAGAGATCCAGGAAGCTCTGGAGTCTAACCCAATGCTTGAAGTCCTGGAAGACAACGAATCTGGCCAAAAGGAGAAGAAAGAAGATAACAATCTAAACTCAGAAAGTACTAATAAACAATCAGATTCAGATTCTAGCCTTCAGGAAGCTACAGCAGAAAAACATGAGAGTGAAAATGAAGATTGGTCATCAGACTCAATTCCAAATGATTTACCGGTAGATACTGCTTGGGACGACATATACCCCAACAACGCCCCCGTCGGAGGCCCTCCTCCTGACGATGAAAATAGTGATTTCGAAACTCGAAATTCAATCGGTGAAACACTTAACAGCCACTTACTAGAACAACTTAACCTCGTGACCATGTCAGACAGGGACAGACTCATAGCTCTGTCACTAATTGACTCTGTAAACTTGGAAGGCTATCTCAGCAGTCCCTTGGAAGAGTTGCACGAAGGGCTTTATGACGAAAATGACGAAGACCCAGTAGAGTTAGACGAAGTTCAGGCAGTATTAAAACGCATTCAACATTTTGACCCTGCGGGAGTCTGTGCACGAGACCTACCCGAATGTTTATTATTGCAACTTCGCCAGCTACCAGATGACACTCCTTGGCTACCCCAGGCAAAGCTTGTTATTAATCACTATCTGAATTTACTGGGTAACCGTGACTACGCGCAGCTAATGAGACGCAGTCGCTTAAAAGAAAATGATTTAAAAGAAGTTATTACACTTATACAAACACTAAACCCAAAACCCGGTGAAGAAATTGCATCTGCAGAAGCAGTTTATATTGTGCCAGATGTAATTGTTAAAAAAACCAATGGTAGGTGGCGCGTTGAGCTCAATCCTGAAATTGCCCCTAAAATTCGTGTAAACAATAATTACGCGTCATTTATAAAGCGCGCTGATAGTAGTACTGACAACACCTTCATGAAGGATCAGCTACAAGAAGCAAAATGGTTTATTAAAAGCCTGCAAAGCCGTAATGAGACACTGCTAAAGGTGTCCAGCAAAATCGTGTCTCATCAACAAGGTTTTCTTGACTACGGAGATGAGGCGATGAAGCCTTTAATCTTGCACGATATTGCGCTTGCGGTTGATATGCACGAATCAACTATTTCTCGAGTCACCACCCAAAAATACATGCATACTCCAAGAGGAATTTTCGAACTAAAATATTTCTTTTCAAGCCATGTTAGTACTGCTTCTGGTGGAGAGTGCTCATCAACCGCTATTCGCGCTATTATTAAAAAGCTAATTTCTGCAGAAAATCCTAAGAAGCCTTTAAGTGATAGCAAAATTGCTGACCTGCTTAAAGAGCAAGGTGTTAATGTAGCTAGGCGCACAATAGCCAAATATCGTGAAGCAATGATGATCCCACCGTCTAACGAGAGGAAACGTCTTGTTTAATAATTTGTATAATATGAACCATATTTTAATAGATAGATGTTGAAACCTAACAACTCAATTAATTTTTTTGAGTTGAATTAAAGCGTGAACAATTTAAGCGTTCACTAAAATAATGAAAACAGGAGAAAGCTATGCAATTAAACATTACCGGCCATCATGTTGAACTTACCGATGCACTCAAGGATTATGTTAACAACAAATTGCAAAAACTAGAGCGCCATATCGACAGTATTAGCAATGTTCAAGTTACACTATCTGTCGAAAAATTGCGTCATAAAGCAGAATCCACCCTACACCTCAGTGGAGCAGATATTCATGGCACAGCAGAACAAGAAGATATGTATGCTGCTATTGATTTATTGGTCGATAAATTAGACCGTCAAATTCTTAAACACAAAGAGAAACAAGTAGACCGCTCTCACGGGGCGTCGACACGATAAGCTTAATTGCTTAGTAATTCGAGTAAAACATGTCAAACAAAACCATTACCATTGAAGCAATATTATCTCCTGAGCTGACCCAGTGCGGTCTGCCCGGGAGTAGTAAGAAAAAAGTACTAGAACAAGTTGCTAAACTAATTGCAGGCCAATTTACGCAACTTGAAGAAAATACAATTTTCGACAACCTGATTGCCAGAGAGCGTTTAGGTAGTACAGGCATTGGCCAGGGAATTGCGATTCCTCATAGCCGCCTGGAAAACTGTAGTCAAGTGATAGGCTGCCTGTTCACACTAGAACAACAAATTCCTTTTGATGCAATTGATAACGAGCCTGTTGATTTGCTATTTGTGTTACTAGTACCACAAGAAGCAACAAGCGAACATTTGGAATTATTAAGTCAAATTGCAGAAAAGTTTAATGACACTTCGCTTTGCGCTCAGCTTAGAAAAGCTGAAACAGGCGCTAAACTTTATCGGATGATAATTGACTAACAATGCACTGGATGAATCTTGTTTATATGGTGAAATAAATGAAACTAGTGATCGTTAGTGGCCGTTCAGGCTCAGGTAAAAGTACCGCTTTACACGTGCTGGAAGATTTAGGCTATTACTGCATCGATAACCTACCAATCGGTTTATTATTAGACCTTGGTAAACAATCCAGTGAAAGCAATGATGAGCGTTTATCCAAGGTTGCCATTAGTATTGATGCTCGCAACCTTGAAAGCAGTATCGTCAACTTTCCTGCATTCTATGAAGAGTGCTTACGACAAAACACTCTAATCGATATTATTTTCCTTGATGCCAGAAGCGATGCACTCCTAAAACGATTCAATGCCACTAGAAGGAAACACCCATTAAGTGATTCAAGTAACTCCCTTAAAGAAGCGATAAAAAAAGAACGAGACCTGCTAGACCCTATTGCCATAAAAGCAGATCTTAATATCGATACCAGTAATTTAAGCCTCTATGAATTACGCGACCTTATAAAAGTACGCGTCGCAGGGAGAAAGTCACAGGAGCTTGCTATTTTATTCCAGTCCTTTGGCTTTAAACACGGCGTTCCCAGTGATGCAGATTTTGTTTTCGATGTACGCTGTTTACCCAACCCATATTGGGACCCCAGTTTAAGAAAATATAACGGGCTTGAAGAACCAGTAAAAATATTTTTAGCGAAACAACCCGAAGTAATTAAAATGCAACAAGATCTTATTCAATTTCTGGAAAACTGGCTACCTCAATATAAAGACTCTAATCGCAGTTATATGACAATTTCTATCGGCTGCACTGGAGGACAACATCGATCCGTCTATTTATGCGAACAAATTGGCCAATATTTCACTCAAATTTATAACAATGTCCAAATTAGGCACAAAGAACTATCCCACTCCTTAAAAAAATAATACACTTCCACCTACTTAAGCGACTGCTAAAATGATGCGCTTAGATCGAAGTAAAATATAAAGAGAAATTTGGATAAGAAATGCTTTCTGAAAATATTGAAATAATTAACCACCTTGGGCTTCATGCTCGAGCTGCTGCAAAATTTGTCAGCACCGCCACCCGCTTTGAAAGTGCAATTAAAATAAGTAAAGATGGTAGAGAAGTCGACGGTAAGAGCATAATGTCAGTGATGATGTTAGCAGCCAGTTGCGGTTCTGAGATTACTATTTCTTGCGATGGAACTGATGAATCAGATGCATTTGATGCGATTAAAGCACTGATTAACGACCGTTTTGGTGAAGAACAATAAACCTCTTTGTTTAAAATTCAATCATAGCAACGCCTGTCTAGATGTCATTCGATCAGCTATACTTCAGCTAAACATACAACGACGACTCAACCCTTGTTTAGGCTTTAAATGGCACCACAATTTTCCAACAAAAATTCGGAATCAAAGCTTCAAACAATCAATGAGGCAATCGAGTCTGGTTCAACCAAACAAGTAGCTAGGGTCATCAATAAAGGTCTGTCTCCCAGCGATATCGCTCACTTAATTGAGTCTTCACCCCCTAAAGAAAGAGCCATGATCTGGCGCCTGCTTGAACAAAACCTCAAAGGCGAGGTACTACAATATCTTGGTGAAGATATTCAGGCACATTTTCTTAGCAAACTAAATACACAAGAAGTTATCAGTGTTACTGAAGACCTGGATACCGATGATTTAGCTGATATCCTGCAGCAGCTGCCTGAACACGTTAGTCTTGAAGTCCTGGACTCTATGGACTCTCAAGACCGCCAACGCGTAGAACAAGTCTTATCCTATCCAGAGGATACCGCTGGCGGTTTAATGAATACGGACACAGTCACGATTCGGGCCGAGATAACCATCGAAGTAGTGATTCGTTACTTACGCCGGCATAAATCATTACCTGAAATGACTGACAAGTTACTTGTAGTTAGCCGAAAAAATGAATTAATTGGCGCCTTACCCTTGACTAAAATGCTGGTTTCAAGTCCTTGCGCAACTGTCAGGGAAGTGATGGAAACAGACCTGGTTACCATTGATGTAAATATGGAGGATGATGAAGTTGCTAAATTATTTGAGCGTCAAGATCTGGTTTCGGCACCCGTTATCAACGAAGACAGCTTATTGCTCGGTCGAATCACCATCGATGATGTAGTTGACGTTATCCGTGAAGATGCTGACCACTCATTAATGAGTATGGCAGGCCTGGACGAAGAAGAAGATACCTTTGCGCCTATTAGCAAAACCGCTAAGCGCAGAGCGGTTTGGTTAGGTATCAATTTGATTACGGCATTTATTGCTTCGGCAGTAATTGGTATCTTTGCAAACACCATTGAAAAAGTCGTAGCCTTGGCAGTATTAATGCCAATAGTCGCTAGTATGGGCGGCATTGCCGGTAGCCAAACCTTGACCCTGGTAATCAGAGCAATGGCCGTTGGTCAAATTAGTCGCAGCAATTTAAGCTGGTTATTAAACCGTGAATTCTTTGTTGCCCTAATTAATGGCATTCTGTGGTCATTGGTTGTTGCCTCTGCTGCCACTCTTTGGTTTGAAGATACAACAATAGGTTTAGTAATTGCAACAGCAATGATTATTAACCTGGTCGTCGCGGCCATTGCAGGAACATCGCTACCTATCTTTTTAAAATCACAAAATATTGATCCGGCATTAGCCGGTGGTGTTATCCTTACCACCATTACAGACGTAGTTGGCTTCCTTTCATTTTTAGGGCTGGCAACGCTAGCCTATGCAACATAAATTCAGAGAATATATATGAGCAAAGATAATGCTTTTGATGATGATTTAATACCCGAAATAAGTAAATCCCAAGTCAAAAGAGAAATGCTGGCACTCCAAGCGCTTGGCAAAAAACTCACCGAACTCAAACCGGCACAACTTAAAAAAATGCCCATCGGTGAAGACTTGATGAAAGCAGTTAAAGAATCTGACAATATTCAGCAACGTGAAGCGAAAAGGCGTCATTTGCATTTTATTGGCAAACTCATGCGTGCAGAAGATGAAGAAGCCATCCAATATGCGCTCGATCAGTTTGACTCAAGCAGTTTACGCTATGCACAAGAATTACATTTAGTCGAAGTCTGGCGTGAGCGTTTAATTAACGGTGATACAGAGTCTCTTACTGCATTTATTGAAGAAAAGCCTGAAGCAAACGTTCAGCTTTTACGTCAACTTATTCGCAATGCCCAAAAGGATTTATCACAAGATAAAAATACAGGTGCTGCGAAGAAGTTATTCAAATTTATTCGCGTGCTTTATGATGACAAGTCTGAGAATGAGTCTCAGTAATAGATATTTATAATAATTAGCGCCATATTTGAAGACTGAGTTTATCTTTGTTTAAGATATTAAAGGCATCGCCTTTCGAATCTCATTCAAAGCCTTTAAATCCAAAGGCGCACAGCAAATTCCTTTGCCAACATCTTGTTCAGCGATGATTTCTCCCCAAGGGTTGATAATCATACTATGCCCCCAAGTTTCGCGCTGAGGGGTGTGCTGCCCCCCCTGATTTGCAGCAATTATGTAAGACTGGGTTTCTATCGCTCTGGCACGTAACAACACCTCCCAATGAGCCTTACCTGTCACCTTTGTAAAGGCTGCAGGAACAACAATTACATTCGCCCCTGTCAGTCTTAATTCTTGAAACAAGTTCGGAAATCGCAAATCATAACAAATACTCATACCTAAGCTATAACCATCAAGTTCAATAACTTTCGTCGCCTCTCCCGCCTCAAATTCATCTGATTCACGATAGCAACCTTGTGCATCGTCAACCTCTACATCAAACAAATTAACCTTATCATACTGACAACAAATAAGTCCTTTAGAATTAATCACATAAGAAGCACTTCTATAGCGCCCATCCGTGCGATTTCCATCATGACGAGTAAAGCTAGGTATACTGCCCAGTACTAAATTCACATTTAGCTCTTTAGCCATTATCTGGAATTTTTGAAGGTATAGTGTAATATTTTTGGCTAAGTAAGCTTGCTGCTTACCGCCAAAACAGAGAAAGTTTTCAGGAAAAACTAAAAGATTAGCCCCACACTCCATGACAGCCTTTTGAGCTAAATTCATTGCATCTTTAAGGTTTAACTCAACATTATCCCCACTCACCATTTGTATTGCAGCTGCTGTTATGTTTAAAGCACTCATCGAGTAGGTCTTTCCTTTGAACGATCCTTCTTACTGGCATTCATTACTTGATGCAAGTCCATTTTTGGCTCATCCCATGAGCCGGAAATATCGTAACGTGCAGTCGTGATGGAAGATAATGGCTCGCCTAGTATTTTATCAATCACCCAAACTACTCCTCCGATTTGAGGGGCCCCTAGGATTAGGGCCGCCAAAGGTATATTTTGTGCAAAAGGCAATTCAACTAGCATATCCAAGTCTAACGTTTCATTACTTAAATCAACACTACCATTAATCACATAAGAACTTGAAGGTCCCTCAATTAATAAGGGGTCGCTCAATGTTAATAAGCCTTGGTTAATTTTGGCTTTGACAGAAAAAACATCATAGCTCACACCACTTTTGTACAGGTCAGAAAAATCTAATTTTAGGCGACGAACAATAGACTCAGCATTTAAGATACCGAAAACCCTGAGAACACCTGTTTTAGCATCTTCGGTATTCAGAAAACCGCTTTCCATTTCCATGCTAGTACTACCTGAAACTTTGGCCAAATCGAAGTTACGCGGTTCATCTGGCCAGACCAAGGCAACACTGGCATTGTATTTCTCACTGCTAATCAGTGGTGCACGGCCTATTGCTTCGCTCAGTTCTTCAAACTTATCGCCCTGTACATCTAGTGTCAGAATACTGGTATGAGATACTTTGTCAGGATTAGTATTATCATATTTCCAATTTAGTTGACCATCGAAAGTTGTGCCTTTTATTTTTCCTTTAAGACCACTAAAAACAGTACCTTGATCACTCGGTATCACATGAGTTTTCCATGTGCCGTAGTTGTTTTTATTATGTATCAGTTTTTTGCTTACGAAGGTCATTTCAGGAAGTAAACGAGGATCAAAGTCTTCTTGATCAAAAGAGCTTTCTAACTCACCTTTTAAATCTTCACTCGCCAAAAATATATGCTCTAACTGGATATCAAGAATCGTCTTTTCAGAAGGCATATGTATTTGGCCTTGAATAGCATCACCACTTAAATCCAGTTGCCAGTAGTTTTCATTATGAGTAAAAATAGCCTGCGTTTGTTTAAAATTCTGACCGTACGCAGAAAGATTCTCAAGCTTAAGCTCAATTCGTTTAAGCATATTCTCTTCAGTGTCTGCAGATTGCTCACCAGCAATTTTTTGCATAAAATCAAGCCAGGGTTCAAGTGTTAGCTCATCAATGTTAGCTACAATATTCAGCCCTGTGATATCTGGGTTGTGGGACTGTGCTCCGCCTATCAAAACCTCACCAAAAGTAAATTTATTACTAACAAACAACAATTCGCTATCAATTCTAGGTGAGTCATCTGACTCAAGATGCACATTCAAATACATTTGGTCAGGTTTAATCAATAAACTCAGTTCTAACTGCCTTGTTTCCAAATAATCTTTATAAAGGGGTTCAGGCCACGCATAAGATACACCTTCTAAGTCAGAACTCAGTTTTAATTTAGGGTAAGCTACTTCCTCGGCAGGTAAACTCAATTGGGCATGATAATTTAAGCCGCCACTAAGACCGGTAATTTCTGCTTCACCAAAATACTCAAGTAAGCGCTCAATACGAACACCAGCATCAAGCTGAATGAGCGTCTGGTTATTTTGTGTTTCGATATTTACAATAGCCAGCTGCCCCAAAAACTGCGTTTGTATATTTTCAGCAGAAACACCACTTGCACTAGATACAAGTAACACACCTTCAACATCCGTGAATGTCAGATCTGAATCGATATGCGTCACCGCCACTGACTCAAGTTTATTTTCAATCACATAAGCGACTTCTTCTTCTTCAGAGAGAGGAATATCAAGATCCAATACGATATCAATCTCACCTTCTATCTTTAACTGCTCAGCAATACCTTGCGTATGCATTGAGATTGGAGACTCAGTTAACCAATAATCAAGCTCAGGTTCGCCCGCTTTCAAACTTGCTTTTACATTTAAGCGACCGGCGTCATCCTCTTGCGTTTCAGGCATAAAGACATAAACATCACTTAACTCAGTGTCTTTGATTTGTGCTCGCTGGGCATTAATTTCCAGTTCGCCATTCTGAAGATTAACCTTGGCATCCAGACCTTGCAGGTTTGGCCAACCTTCAGCAAAACTCAATTCACCTTGGCGCGTCTTTAGGAAAAGACTAGAAGTAAAACTATGTTCTGGTGAATCAACTTCAATTGAACCATACCCAACATAGATGCCTTCTGATACCACACCAGAAACAAGGGATTTATCAAGCCAACTCGTTAAATCTTCCCCCACAATATGCACAGGAACAAAGTCAGAAGCATTTTTGAAGTTCACATCCTGCATCCCCAGCGAAAGGCCTAGATAATCTTCCTCTTCAGGCGGGTTTAAACGCAAGAAAAAGTCACCGTACACTAAACTATCGTCAAGCTGTGTTAAGCGTAAACCTTCCGAATAAACCTCAATGCTATCTTCATTAATTAGCCACGAAACCGCGCCTTCGGTTCGCTTCATAAGCCATGATTGCGAAAACAAGCTTGGAAAGCCTAGCTCAAAGCGCTCACTATCAAAATAAACATCTCCACCATTCATATCTGCCTGAATATAACCATCAACACCTTTGAGCATCGGTGCGCCTGAATAAGCAGCTAAAGATACATTGTCAAGTTCAGCTTCAAAGTTAAAAGCTTGATGCTCAGTGCCACTACCTTTTGCATCAATACCTTTTGCATCAATGCCTTTTGCATCAATGCCTTTGGCATCAGTTTCAGTGGTGTCTGAAACAATGGCATCAGCGGTCGTATCATTTCCATCTGACTGACGAATGGTCAACTGTACATTTTTAAGCAAACCTGTGGGTAAACTTTTTTCAAGGCGCGCTTGTAAATCAGTGGGTAGAATTCCTGTAGCAGCAGCTATACGGCTAATACACTGAACATCCAGATAATTTGCATTAATTTGTGTTTCCTGTGCCTGGCTTAAAATATCTATATCCGCACTATGACAGACCTCCCCCACCCAACTTAAACCTAAGCCCTTCAAAGATAGCTGACTTTGCTCTACTGTTTTTGTCCATTCAAAGTCCAAGGCAGCATTCACAATTGGGGCTAATGATTTTTCAGCCGCTTTCCAGTTAATCTGATGAACTTGAACATCTCCTTGTATGGAATTGACATTAAAACCTTTGAATGAAAGCCATACACGCGCACTGGCATCAATATTCTGAATCGATACATGCTCCCATTGATAACGATTCAAAATTCGATCAAAAAATTCGGATGAGCGAGCTTCTAAATATAATGTTCCAGATACTTCTTGCTTTGCAAGCACCCCCTTACCTTCTAAGGAAAAATTCAATAAGGTTTTACTACCTTTTTCTTGCAAAACCTTACCACTGGCAAAAAGCTTATCACCGCGATAATTCAAGGAAATAACTGGAAGTCTCAGCGTTTGAATTT
>Ga0105348_1002115_pt1 | contig 12254 bp, 7 predicted proteins | sample EN8Hudsemesocosm_2_FD_83504 | JGI IMG/M metagenome (GOLD analysis project Ga0105348, IMG submission 83504) | Methane-oxidizing microbial communities from mesocosms in the Hudson Canyon - EN8C Hudson Canyon | ecosystem: Environmental > Aquatic > Marine > Cold seeps | place: Hudson Canyon... | reverse complement strand
GGCGTCGATAATCGTACTTGTGCCATTCGTATAATACCTGGCAGCGAAAAATCCCAACGACTGGAATATCGAATTGCCGCCGCCGATGCTAACCCATACGTTATTTTATCTGCTGTTATCGCTTCTGGCTTGTGGGGTATTGAAAACAAGGTAGAACTCAATGAGATGGTAAAAGGTAATGCCTACGAGCAAGACTTTCCTGAACATTTAAAACTACCAACCACTCTATGGGAGTCTGCACAACGGTTAAAAGCGTCTGATGCCGCTCGGCAATATCTAGGCAATGAATTTGTCGACCATTATGCAGCTACGCGTGAATGGGAAGAAAGAGAGTTCCGTAAGCATATATCTCAGTGGGAGATGGAACGCTACTTTGAAATAATATAGCGGTAAAACTGTATAGACGCGGAATCATCTATACTTAAAACCCTTTAACCATAAACGAATAAAACGCATCACTGACCAGAAGACAATTATATTATGACAAAATCCGTTAGCATCATTTCACCTATCGATAACAGCGTTGTTGCGGAACGAACACTTTCCTCACCAAAAGATATCAGCTCAGCATTGGAAAAATCTGTTCAAGCACAGAAACAATGGGCACGATACAGCATTGTTGAGCGTGCTGAATTCTGTCATAAGGCAATAGTCTACTTTGAAGATAATAGTGACGACATTGCACGTGAGATAACACAACAGATGGGCCGCCCTTTACAATATACCGCAGGTGAAATAAAAGCCCTGGCAGAACGCGGTCGCCACATGATAGCCATTGCTGAAGAAGAACTCAGTGATATTATTCTCGATAAACAGATAGCAGAGAAACAGACAGATGAAGATCAAACTTGCTTCACCCGATTTATTCGCCCCACCCCTTTAGGTGTAGTGCTATCCATTGCTCCGTGGAACTACCCTTACTTAACAGCAGTGAATTCTATTATTCCTGCACTAATGGCAGGTAATAGCGTTATTCTTAAACATTCAGCACAAACCCTATTATGCGCAGAGCGTTTTGCTGAAGCTTTCCAAGCAGTCGGCTTACCTGAAGGTGTTTTTCAGTATTTACATTTAGATCATGACAGCACCGCAAGTCTAATCCAACAAAAGGCCATTGCATTCATCAGTTTTACCGGGTCAGTAGCTGGAGGCGATGCTGTGGAAAAATCAGCGGCCGGTTTATTTAAAGGTGTAGCTTTAGAATTGGGTGGAAAAGACCCCGCCTATGTTCGACAAGACGCGAATTTAACAAATGCAGTAGAAAACTTGGTCGATGGTGCCTTCTTCAATTCTGGTCAATCCTGTTGTGGTATCGAAAGAATCTATGTCCACAACACACTGTACGAAGAATTCGTAGAGCAATTTATTGAACTGGTAAAACAATACCGTCTAGGTAATCCGATGGAGCCAGAAACAAATCTTGGACCAATGGTTAATACCAAGTCAGCTGAGTTTGTACGACAACAAGTAGATCAAGCCATTAGCCAAGGCGCTACGCCCTGTATAGATTCACAATTATTTACTGCCGATAAACCTGGAACCCCCTATTTAGCGCCGCAAGTATTAATCGATGTTGATCATTCCATGGATATAATGCGCGAAGAAAGTTTTGGACCTGTAGTGGGTATAATGAAAGTAGATAGTGATGAAGAAGCCATTCAGTTAATGAATGATAGCGCCTATGGACTTACAGCATCTTTGTGGACCAAGGATGAGGACAAAGCCATTGAGCTAGGTAACCAATTGGAAACAGGCACAGTTTTCATGAATCGGTGTGATTACCTGGACCCTGCACTTGCCTGGGTCGGCGTCAAAGATTCTGGCCGAGGCTGCGCATTATCACGTCTAGGATATCAACAACTGACAAGACCAAAGTCCTTTCATCTAAAAACATCTCCTACAGTATAAATTTAGAATAAAAAATTAAAACAATCATCGATATTTAAATTTCGTAAATAACAAAGGGCTAAATGCTGATGGATAGCGCTATTGATTTAACCAATCTCGACCTATTACAGGGTAATTGGAATTATCCCACCAGCATTCGCTTTGGCGTGGGAAGGGTTAATGAACTAGCTGATCTTTGTAAAGACAACAACATCAGTAAACCTCTACTAGTCACCGATAAAGGACTAGCATCCATCGAATTCGTTAAAGATTTGCTGGATCAAGCTAAGCAAGCGGGATTAGATATTAGTCTATTTTCAGAAGTAAAACCCAATCCCACTGGCAGTAATATTGAAGCAGGTGTCACACAATTTAAAAAGGGCAAGCATGATGGTGTTATCGCTCTTGGAGGTGGCAGTGGTTTAGATGCCGGTAAAGCCATTGCCCTTATGGTTGGCCAGAAACTTCCCATATGGGAGTTTGAAGATGTCGGTGATAATTGGACAAAGGTTAATCCTGAAGGTATTGCGCCCATCATTGCTATCCCTACGACAGCAGGAACGGGTTCGGAAGTAGGCCGTGGATCGGTAATTGTGGATGAATCAAGCCACTCAAAGAAAATTATTTTTCATCCGAAAATGCTGCCCTGTGTAGTCATTGCAGATCCAGGTCTTACAAAAGCACTGCCACCTCATATAACCGCAGCAACTGGAATGGACGCGTTAGTTCACAATTTAGAAGCCTATTGTTCTCCCGGTTATCATCCTATGGCCGATGGCATCGCCTTAGAAGCCATGCGGCTAATAAATGATTGGCTACCAACTGCTTATCACAATGGCTCTGATCTTGTGGCAAGAAGTCACATGATGGTGGCCTCAACCATGGGAGCAACCGCCTTTCAAAAAGGTTTAGGGGCTGTTCATGCACTTGCACACCCGTTAGGTGCCATATTTGATGCACACCATGGTCTATTAAATGCAATATTATTGCCCTATGTGCTTCAGCAAAATCAAACAGCAATTGAACAAAGAGTAGTACACGCTGCTCGTATTATGGAATTAGATAACGCTAGCTTTGAAGGTTTTTTTCAGTGGATTTTAACCCTACGCAAGCAGCTCAATATACCCCATACGTTGAAAGAGATCGGTATAAACTCTGATAGAAGTGATGAGATAGGAGAACTTGCTACGCTAGATCCCTCAGCTTCAGGCAATCCCATCAAATTAAATGCGCAGCAATATACGGATATTTTTGAGCGTGCAGTACACGGGGTTATATTATGAATATAGATACCCAGCGCTATGACAGCTTGGTGCAAGGCTAGGAATAAATACGACTATCGATGAGCTAAGTAGGTGTTATCAGGCTGAACCCCTAGAATCTTAAAGCCAACCTATATTGGTATCAGAAGTAGTAGTAGTAGGTGTAATATCTGCTAGAACCCGTTCAGGGAAATCAGTAAAAACACCATCAACAGCCAGCGCCTTCATTTTCACAATATCATCAGGTTCATTGACCGTATAAACATACACTTTCAGGTTTCGTGCATGCGCATCATCAACAAAACGCTGATCCACTAAACCTATACTGGGGTGTACAGAATAAGCTCCTAAGGTTTCAGCCATAGCTGCATCATCAATTGGTAAACACTCAAATAACACACCAATTTTTATATTTTGATCAAGCTCACGTATACGTGCGAGCTCACGATGGTTATAGGATGACACTAAGATAAGTCCATCACTCCAACCTTGTAATCTAAATTGTTTAATGCAATTAACTATCGATTCAGCAGCACCAGCGCCCTTCAACTCTATATTAATACCCACACGTTGATCCACAGCGTCATATATTTCTTCAAGTGTTGGGATTTTTTCGCCATTACTGAGAGAAAGAGATCTTAGGTAATCAAAGTTCTTATCAGCAATATAACCTTCACCATCTGTTAAACGTTCTAATCGATAATCATGAAAAACCATAAGATGACCATCAACATAGCGAACATCTATTTCGATGCAGGTTGCGCCTAGCTCAATAGCCTTCAATATTGATGCTAGCGTGTTCTCTGGCACATGACCTCTAGCACCCCTATGTCCTATGCAAATCATATATATCCACGGTAATGCATATGTGAAAAGTTCATATTATCGATGATAGCTGAAAATACACTATCTAATCCCGAAAATCTGAGAGGAAAACACTTAACATCCACTATATTCGATTAGTTGGGAGTCATTCAATGCCCAGAAGAATATATGAGAGATAATGCTGATTAATATCGCTTACATACTTAACCGGCTCGGTCTTACGCATTGCTAACAAAACAAGTTCAACATTATGAAACCATATATTGGGGTTTAATCCCATGGCCTTAGATTGTGCGCGTGCTCGCAAGAGAGTTCGAGGCCCTGTATTGTATGCAGCAAGAGCCATACGAATACGATCAGGCTCGCGCATACCCTCAATAGGATCAAAGTAACGACCTTTGATCCATGACAGGTATTTAATGCCAGCATGAACGTTATTTTCTGCATTTGATCTCCCCTTAATATTTGGAATATTAATATAAGACTCAGCTGCAGTTTGAGGTTTGATTTGAAATAGTCCAGTTGCACCAGATCGATTAAAGGCACTTTGTTTGAATCCAGATTCTTGATAGGAAAGTGCCGCCATAAGGCGCCAGTCAAAACCATACTGATTCGCATACTTTTGAAATAAAGCGTCGTATACGGATAAACTTCTTCTTTCACTATCATCATCCAACAACCCCGTCATTACTTTAATCTGACGAGAATTCTGGAAATATTTTTTAACAGCCATATTTCCAAGTAACGTACCTTGCTGGTAACGAGGGAGAAACTCATTCAACGTTTTTTGCAATGACACATTATTAGGGGCAACCGCCCACGCTAGCTTTCCTTCTTTACGCAACGGTACACTAGAAACAACCTTTAACTCAGCGTAAAGAGAAACAGCCGTAGATGCTACTATCGAATCTGCAACGGATGCAAAGTAACGTTTAGAAGCCACTAAGGCTAATAAACTTTCTGTTTCCAGGAATTCATCGGCCTTATGTATATTAATAGGTGCCAGTTCTTCTTTCTCAAGCTGGCGGTTCATTAATCCTAAACTTTCGAAATAGCTAGTACTCTCACGTACAGTAATTTCCATACCTGACAAGTCATCTAAACTATCAATAGATTTTGAATCAGCGTGTACTACAATTTTCTCGTCTACAGTTCGATATGGGACAGTAAAACGTACTCTCTTTTTCCTTTGATCCGTTATGGTTAATCGAGCGGCAATCAAATCCCCCTTTCCTTCGAGCAACATTGGAATCATAAGCTCGCTACGCACTGGAAGAAGCACGAATTTAATATCAGGGATACCTTTTCCCTTTCTATACTTTTGGTTCAGCGTATCAACAAAGGCTTTAACCATCTCGTATTGATAGCCGCCATGTTTACCATTATGTATAAAGTAATCAAAAGAGTTTTTTGAGGTAATGACGCGCAATAAGTTCTTTTGCAAAATATTCTCAAGATCACCTCGATAATGCTCTGTGACAAAGTCACCCAACCCTACCGCCTCAAGTTCTTCGTCAATCTTTACCCCGTCTTGGGCATCAAACGACTCTTCTTGGCAGCCAAGGGTAGAGAACAATATAAAAGCCGAAAAAAATAGAAAGGCAATTAATGGGATTGTTTGAAGCTTCTGCAATTTATTATCTATCCTGAAAACCGATTCATCACAGTAGTCATTCTACTCGTGGTGCAATGGATCAAGCAAACAAGAACATAATTTATTGAAGTGTAAAAGATCCAAGAGTAGAAACCTTTGATGAAAAGGCCCCTATAAATATGAAGAGAATCATAAATGATATATAGACGAAGTCCCATTATCCCAGTCAGAGCTAATTATCTAATATAATACTTTCAACAGTATCCCGAGGTGAGAACGTCGGGATACTGTTGAAAGTATGGCGAGTATAGATATTTCCCTTCGTCAGAGCATATGACTAAAGACAAAACTCAAGGGATGACTCATGCTAAGTCGGTTGGGTTAACGATCTAAGACCTATTTAACAGAAGTCCATTGATATATTAGAGGCCAAAGATACTCTTCAGAGTAGTTCGATCATCGTCTACATTTTCTTCAGAAGAATCTAAACCGTATGGTACAAATCGAATGGAGATAGTGGTGCCATTACCCCAGGGCCACCAAAGCCCCAGCAGTATAACATTTTGAGTTACGTCGGAAGTAAATAGCAGTTGGCCTGATTTTAAGCCACCAAAGTTTTGAATGGCGCTACTAACGCTTTTAGGAGCATCATTAATACTCGCGCCATCCCACACTTGAGTTAGTTGGGTATTAACAATACCCGACACCCGCTCCTTATCATCAACATCAAAGGCAGCTAGAACACCTCCAAACCGACCATCCCACTCCCAAGTAAGAGAATCAGATAAGGCGTCAGCTAAGCCTTTGTATATACCATTCAAATCAGCACCTGATGAATCTGTCACCACTCTTTCCTCGTTCAACTTAAACATATCTCTTGATTGTAGCTTGATATGTTGAAAAGCGATAAGTTGGTTTCGACGAAAGCCTTAGCTTAGTGTCATCAATGAACTTATGAGGCCAGTAGTAGCTCAAGAACCTCTTTAGTTTTAAGTTCCATCAGCGCCTTATCACCCTTAGTTTCAAGATTGAGTCGTACCACAGGCTCGGTGTTAGACATTCTTAAATTAAAACGCCAATCTTCAAAAGAGACACTAATACCATCGGTATGATCCACTGACAATGCATCTTCCTTGTAGTGCGCTAAAACTTGATTAATAGCAACTTCAGGGTTTTCGACCTTGTTATTGATTTCGCCAGGGGATGGGTATTGCTCAATACGTTCAGCTAGCATGGCAGAAAGAGGCATTTGTTTGGTTATAATCAGTTCTGCAACCAACAACCAGGGAATCATGCCGCTATCGCAATAGAAGAAATCACGAAAATAGTGGTGCGCACTCATTTCTCCACCGTAAATTGCATCTTCTTCGCGCATTCGTTCTTTAATAAAGGCATGACCGGTTTTAGACTGCACGGCCTCCCCATGATACTGCTGGCATATACCTTCAGTATTCCAAGTCAATCTAGGATCATGCACGATCTTTGCTCTTTCACCATTTTGGTTAGATTTTTTCAGAAATGCTTCGGCCAATAAACCAACAATGTAATAGCCCTCAATAAAATCACCTTTTTCATCAAACAGAAAACAACGGTCAAAATCACCATCCCATGCAATACCCATATCGGCGCCATGCTCAATGACCGCATCACGTGTGGCACTTCGGTTTTCTGGCAATATTGGGTTGGGAATACCATTAGGAAATTTTCCATCTGGTTCGTGATGTATCTTAATAATTTCAAAGGGTAAATGTTTTTCAATCGCATCGATAACATGACCTGCTGCACCATTACCGGCATTAACCACCAATTTTAGTGGTTTTAAAACACTTCTATCAATAGATGTAAGCAGGTGATCAATATATGCATCCAACGTTGACTGCTCTTTATAGCTACCTCGTTTAGAAGAGGTTACACCAAAATCATTCTGCTCAGCGAGTTGCTGGATGTCGTTTAGCCCGGTATCACCGCTGATTGGTTTTGAATTTTCCCGTACTAATTTCATGCCGTTGTAATCGATCGGATTGTGGCTAGCCGTCACCACAATGCCACCATCAACTTCTAAATGACTGGTAGCGAAATATATTTCTTCGGTACCACACATACCGATATCAATAACATCAACACCTTCATCACGCAGCCCATTACTCAACGACTGCTTTAAGGACTCACTCGTCAACCGAACATCGCCACCAACAACAACCGTTTTAGGCTTAATAAAAGCGGCAAAGGCACGACCTATACGATAGGCAACATCATCATCTAGCTCTTCACCTAATTTACCGCGAATATCGTAAGCTTTAAAACATGTTAATTTTTTCAAAGTAGATCCTTTTTTCAATGCAATTCCATTATTTAATGTAGAGCCTTAAGTCGTGATCAAATCAAAATTAAAGACAGTCATAGGTCAAGCGAGCATAAGCAACGGTGTCATCTTGATTCGGTGTCAGATTCTTCGTAGCGTTACCAACGGTCAAATCAAAACGCAAACCTGACTTATTAGCAACTGCCAAGCCTAAGCCGAAAGACGCCAATTTCTGCTCGGGGTTTAACGACTCAACCTTACCATGATCATAAAAAATATAGGTATCAAACTCATAACCTTCAAGCGCACTGAAATAATCTAAGCTATTCCAACCGTTATAGTGTCCTTCTATTTGTTGATGCCAGCCTCTATCACCGGAAACCACACCTGATTCATACCCACGTACCGTAGTAGGTCCACCTAACGAATAAGACAGGCCACCGACCAAACCATCTTCATTGGTGTGTTGGTATTCAACATAACTGACCAAATAATAAGGCAATTCAAAATTATACACCGCGGTTAAGCTTGTATTATAAGAGTTAACATCTTGATCATTATCGACTAACTGGTCTTCCGTTTGGGCCATAGAGATAAGTTGCCGCCCTGTTAACTGCCACTGCTCATCATACCAATTTAGCTCCGCACCTAACTGGTATTGCGTAATCGTGTAATCGCTCAAAGGCACGCTACTAATATCTGTCTCAGATGTTGTATGGCTGATACTGCCAATGGTCGTAACGTAAAACCGGTCCTTAGAATAGGTCAGGTGACTCGCTTCAATGGCTATACGGTTAGACTCACCTTCTACATCTACAATGGCAAAGTCACCCGCTACTACCTCTGTCTCAGTATGTGAGAAACTTCCCCCTACGCGCCAACCTGTGGCAGCAATAGGCGCGTTGTAACTTAGGTTGACCGACTGAGCACCTTCTGAACCTTGCACGTAAGCTAAGGACCTATCACCCGGTAACAACCATTGCATACGCTGATACAACACGCCCAGTTCTTCTTCACCGGAACTTTCATAACCGTAGTTATCAGTAAAGACCTGTAACTGATCCTGCTTCTGCTCTTCAACCAAAACCACAATATCAGTTAAACCAAATTTCTCTCCCGCACGTAGCTCAGCTTGCAATCGTTGGTTTTGCACGCGGTTGTAACGGGTTATATCTTGTTCTAACTTGCTTATATCAATGGTTTCAGCTTGCTCTTCGTGGTCGATCCAAGTTTTTAGATATTCATCTTGTGTATACTCATTTCCCTCGAACAAGAGCTGACCGAGCTTACCTTCCACCAAACGGATTCTAACGATACCGTTTTCAATTTTCTGCGGTGGCAATACAGCCATTGCGGTGAAAACATTAAGCTCACGGTACTTTTGATTGATTTGAGCAACAATTTTTTCCAGAACAGAAAAATCAATCTGCTGCTTCAAATAGGGGCTCACGATATCCCGGAGGTGATCCTCAGAGAGATATTTTGAGCGCGTAAACTTGATACTAAGTAGCTCAAATGTCGCACCTTCTTCATCACTTACTTCAGCAGCCTCAGTCTCTTGAATAGCAGGCCGCTCTTCTTCAGCATCCTTCTGTTGCAAACGTTGTTCACGCCGCCGCAAGTCCTGTGTAGCAGCACCGGGATCGATTTGCGGTCCTTGCAGTATATCGGCGCTCGCTACATTCACTGTTGCTATAGCCGTCAAAAGAACGACCACCTTTTTCAAACTAACTTTCTTCACACTAAATTCCATAATTTCTTTATTCTTCTTAGTTAGCGGCGATTTCAATCACATAATCTTCAAGATTATCTTCTTGCTCTTCTTCGCTCTCTTCACCAGCAGCGGGCGCACCAAACAAGTTGTTAAACAGATTTAGATCAAACCCAATACCAGGCCCAAAAATGTCGTTTATGTTTTTACCTTCGATTACCGGTATATCCCGGCTATATTCGATCCCATGTCTCTCTTTGTACAAACTCTCGTACAGCGTATTGAAGTCTGGAAGTTCTTGATCTATCGAAGGTAAAACGGGCTTAGAGTCCGCAGAAAGATACGGTCCTCTCACGGGTAAATAGTCAGAACCAACTAGGTCAAATTTCTCGGGTAGCACGCCAGGATTAGAAGAGACAATCGCAGGGTTACGATATCTCGATATAGCGGCACTGGTCTTCACTTCCACATCCGTCACATCTAAAAAGAATGCGCCATAAGGCGTAACCATCTGAACATCAGGGCTAGCTTTCGCACCAGGATTTACATTATCAATATCTAAACGTAAACCTTTAGTGGAAAGGTCTAAAGTGTCCCTAACCAGCCCATTAAGGAGAGAAAAGTCACCATCGACACTAATTGAACTATTGACAGCCAATAGCTCAATAATACTGACATCCGATACATTATTAACGGTTAGCTGAATATTATTAGCCAGTGTATTTTCTTCAAAACCACCTAACGCGAACGCACTATCACTCTGCCCGATGCCGGATACCTTAAGATCAATTTCAGGTGCGAATATACCGACAGGTCCTTCGCCCGTCAGATTGATTTGGTTTACATCAATACCTTCACGCGCACTTAACTGGCCACGATCAAAGGTCATGCTATTAGCAACAAGTAATCCATCCACCCATAACCAAGGTGTACCTTCCAGCTCATCAATCGTTAAATCACCAAAGGTAGATAAGAAAATATTACCACCGGTAGCACGCAATAAATCGGCGTATAAACTTGAACGTGCAACGATATAAATATCACCCGTATCCGTTTCTGCCGACAACCATGGCAAATCTATAACTAAAGGATCACCTATGCCGGTTGCCGCAGATAGGTAAGTCTTCGAATTCGCTTGAGTGGCGTTTAAGTGCAAGTCAGTGTCATCACGACCATCAATTCGACCCTGACGGCTTACTAGATTAAACGCATTATCATCATCAAGATGTGTAGTTAGACTACCTAGCAGTAAGTTATCACGCGCATCAATATGGATGCCTTCAGCACCTTCCATTGAACTCGCTGAACCCATGACGAATCCGCCGACGTTCAACTCAAGTTCAATTTCACCACCACTATTTAGGTATGTGTTGTCACCCATCTGCATAGAAGCCGCTACTAGAGACACGTTGCCGCCTACATCAATACTCTGCTCATCTGCTAATTTAACGATACCTGCCGCTGTAGCATCAAGGTTATTCAGTACAGCCACGGTTTCGTTAAAGTCGATATGGCTACCACTTTGCGTCGTGAAATCATGATCAACGGATAAGGTTGCTAGCGATTGTTCTTGATCCGTCAGAATATTGAGATTCTGTCCAATAGATAACTGACTGCCTATACCCATGACAACACTATCTGCATCAATATCAGCGTTAGCGCCGACATCAACAAGCTGAGAATCAGCTATGGACAGGCCAGCTACCGCATCAATATCCATGGAGCCTGTTACGGTCACGTTCTCATTCATGGCGACAGTGGTACCACTATCGAAATCAAGATCACCACCAACGTTTACGGTTGCTAGTGTTTGCTCCGCAGTTGTTAAAACTTTAAGATTTAGGCCAGTATCCACAAGGCTGTTCCCACCCATGGTGAAACTTGCCGCATTGATGTCGGCACTACCGAGGGCAGATAACGTCTGAGCACTTGATAGTGATACTGCATCAACAGCATCTATATCAACAGAACCTGTTACAGTCACGTTCTCATTCATGGCGACTGTTGCGCCACTATCGATATCAAGATCACCACCCACTTCAATGGTAGCTAAGGACTGAACGCCAGCAGAATCAATCGTTAAATTAGATCCAGCGTCAAACTTACTACCCGCTCCCATAGTTAAGGTATCGTTAACAAATCTACTTGAACCTGTTGACGCTATTATTGTTGACGCCGCACTGGTTATAGATGTCGTAGCAGTAGCGGTGATATCACCAGAGGCATTAACGTTCTCATTTAGATTAATATTGGCAGCACTATTTAACGCAATATCATGACCAGACAGCTGTGCAAGAGTCATCCCTAAGGTTGACGTATCAAGCATCAACGTTGAATCAGCAGACAGTAAGCTATTAGCGCTAGCAATAATCTGTCCAGCATCCAAATCAATATTTCCAGCAGCAACAACGGATTGATCAGCATCCAAACTAAATAGATTGGTTGCATCAATATCTATACTCGCACCGTTTTGTGATGCTATATCTTTGTGTGCATAAATATTATTTGCTGATAATTGAAGATCACCCAATGTAGTGATGGCCTTCAGGTTTAAATCATCAATTGCAGTCAGTGTTGCTGTGCTATCGGCGATAATACTTGCGCTATCTGCCATGGTAATAAATTGGCCATCGATCAATAACGCCCCATCCGCATCAACCAAGCCGTTTAATT
>Ga0105348_1002109_pt1 | contig 12279 bp, 10 predicted proteins | sample EN8Hudsemesocosm_2_FD_83504 | JGI IMG/M metagenome (GOLD analysis project Ga0105348, IMG submission 83504) | Methane-oxidizing microbial communities from mesocosms in the Hudson Canyon - EN8C Hudson Canyon | ecosystem: Environmental > Aquatic > Marine > Cold seeps | place: Hudson Canyon... | reverse complement strand
TCGTACTCCAGGGGCTTTACTGCTTAAAACGGCCATAAATAAAGTAGGCTGCATGCGCGCATATAATTGATAAGCGTAATGAACAGCGACCGCCTTTTCACGCGAGCTGCCATTAAACTCTAAAGCACGCTTAAATAAGACCATAATCGAGCTGACTGCTCGATTGCACAACGCTGAAAGGCAATCTTCTTTACTGGAGAAATGATTGTAGATAGTGCCTTTGGAATAACAGGACTTAGCCGTGAGTTTTTCTAAGCTCATGCCAGCAAAACCGTCTTGATTCAGAATCACAACCGCAAGATCAACCAACTCTTCCTCTCGGTCGGCCTTCTTTTGCTCACTTTTAGATAAGCCAATTTTTGCTAATGATTTATCCAACAACCCTTTCAACCCACCGTGGGGACAGCCATATGGTGAGCTAGCCGCAGCTTGCTCGGAAATCATATATTGAGAGAGTTCATGCTCTTTGGTCATTAGTGCACACCTGATTTTGACGATCCGTCATTTTTGACGATTCGTCATAATGATCCTTTTTTACTCACAACACAAGTCACCCATTAAGCTTATTTCTGCAACAATTTATTGTTCTAACAACATCAGTCACTGGCAAACCATTTATTTCACAAATGATAACTATTTGCATTGCTTATGTAAATTTACATATAAATACAAATCGTTATCATTTATATTAGCGCTATTAATACTATGTCGTTTGTTAATTATTGCAGTATGGAGTCGATTTCATGACAAATACCTTCCTTAGATTACCGCTTTATTGCGCGATCCTTAGCTTAAGCCAAGGGGCCTTTTCCGAAGAAATAGCTACTGATACAGCTAAATCACCAGAACTTGATAAAGTCATCGTTAGTGGTGGTAAAATTGAGCGTGATTTACAAAAAACGATTACAGGAATCAGTGTCGTCGATAGCGAGATCATAGAAGCCAATAATAGTTTTGACCTAAGTGATGCGCTTTTCTTAACATCGAATGCTAGACCGAATGGTCGTGATGGTTTCACCATTCGAGGGATTAATGCAGAAGGCGGACCTTCTGCAGAGGTATCTACAGCAGATGCAGCAGGCTTTGTTCTAGACGGCGCCTACCTTGACGCCGACTTATTAAGTACTGGCCTTTCTATGTGGGATATTGACACCATTGAGGTTTTCAAAGGCCCTCAATCCACCTCTCAAGGTAAAAACTCTTTAGCCGGTACCATTGTCGTTAAATCGAACGACCCCGTATTTGATACTGAAGGCTCTGTTCGCCTAGGCTATGGCAGTGACAATACTCAAATTACCAGCCTGATGTTCAATACAGCGCTGACCAACGATTTAGCCATTCGAGTTGCTGGCGAACGTTATTACACCGATGGTCAGATCACTAATAAATATACGGGTAAAGATGACGAAGCCAAAAAGGAACATTACAACGGACGCATCAAATTATTATTCCAGCCATCTGAAACCTTCAACGTTTTAGCAACCATCGGACAAGATAAAGTCGAAGAAGGTGATGAAAGACTGTGTGGTTCAAATGCAAATACAGCAGGAGTTTTTACCTGTGATGATAATAAGCTAGAAACCTTCCATGATGTTGAAGGCGACTTTAAAAAGCGAATGAATTATCAGAGCTTAAAAGTACAAGCTCAACTAACAGATTCCATTGCTTTAACATCAACCACCTCCCATTCAACAAAAACAGATGATGACAATATGGATGCTGATTTCTTAGCACCCACTACTTCTGATTATGCTGGCGCCGCAGGTATCGGAACTCGAATTCAGAACGAAAAAGACAATAGTATCAGTCAAGAATTTCGTTTCTCATTCGAAAATGAAAGCATTCGAGCCAGCGCTGGTTATTTCTTTAGCCAAAGCAAAGAAGAGCGTGCCTACGATTTCTTGCTAGCTAACCCACTGAATGCTTATTTACCAAATTTTTATGAAGTTACAAAGTTATTATCGTCAATGAACCCGAGCTCGCTTCCTGCTTATACAAACGGTTACAGCGATACAATATTAGAAACGAACTATGTCGACAAAGGTTCTAGCCGTGAAACAACCAACCACGCGTTATTCATGGAAGCTGACTGGGATATTACAAATGCTACTACGCTACTATTCGGATTGCGTTTAGATTACGAAAAAAATCGTAACGTCTCAGGTATCACCGCACAGAATGTGAACCAAGATGATATTGAAGCCATTAACAATCATGCCGGTGCCTATTTTAATACACTCACTACCGCTGGCACATACCAAGCATTCTGGGAACAACTTGGTTTAGCCGCTGCGCCTTCTGCTGAACAAGCAACCGCCATTGCCCAAGGAACATACAATTCTTTCCTTCCCTATTTAACTGCCGGCAATGTTGATGTATCTAGCGGCCCAGGAGCAATTAATTTTCAACCAGGCGATCTAAACAATATGCTCAATGGCTTGGCAGCAGGCGCGAGTAATACGACTAAAAAGGATATTACTCATCGCGTCCTACTACCCAAGTTTGGAATTCGTCATCAATTCACCGATGACATTGGTGCAGGTTATTTAATCTCCACAGGTTATCGCTCTGGTGGCATCAGCTTGAATCCTACAGGAATTAAAACTGCGCCTGAATACGATCCTGAATTTGTAACCAATCATGAATTATCATTCCGCTCGACTTGGTTAAACAAAAGCTTAACAGCCAATGCCAACATGTATTATATGGATTGGAAAGATCAACAAGTTAAAATTAAGGGTGCGAATAATATTTATGACAGCTATATCGATAATGCAGGATCTTCCACCCTTAGAGGATTCGAATTAGACATCGCTTATCGTGGTAATTCTGGCTTGCAGTTATTTACGAATGCAGCCATTGCGAAAACACGTTATGAAAATTTCACAACCAATGGAAAGAACTATAAAGGAAATCAATTCCAGAATGCACCTGAAAAGACGATGACCGCAGGTATTGGCTTTGATCAAGGAATGGGATTCAACGCGTACCTGATTGCGAACCATACGGGTGAATCTTATTTGGATAATGAAAATACACGTAAACTTGCAGCCTACACAGTTACCAACTTACGCCTAGGTTATCAAGCGGATGTTTGGAAACTACATGGTTATGCAAATAATGTATTTAACCGCCAAGCTAAAACTTTTTCGTTTACTTATGACGACTACTCTGGTGATTTCACTTTATACGGTGATCGGAGCAATAGAATCCCATTGCGCAGTGTGGGCCTAATTGCCCAGTATGATTTCTAATACTTAGATTAGTAATATAAGAGACAGCAGTGCCTTTATAGGCCCTGCTGTTTTGTTGTTTTACAGAAACAATTTTTAAGGATAAAAAATGCCACTAGGAATTTTTCTTCTCTGGCCAGCATTGCAACTAATGTACGGTTTAACAGAGCATCGAAGCTATCGAATTAATATTAAGCGCCGCTATAGTGGACGCTTATTATTACTCATATCTGTGCTATTAATGAGCCAACCTTTTGGTTTAGAAAAAGGCATCTTTTATTGGCTTTTTGCCTTAATGGCGATAGCTCTATGCTTTGTTCAATTGAGAATTTGGCAGCCCAAAGTTGTAAATATAATGACAGCTATCAGCCTTATTGGCTTCATAACAATGGGATTTTCTAATGTCCTTAACTAACCGTATTTTAAATAATAATACCAGTAAAAATACAGCGGCCATATTAGGGGCTTTTATTTGTACAGTGGCATTAACTGTTTGTATTACCTTGCTCTGGCCATTTGGTGGAGTCGTGGAGCAGATTTTTGCTGGCGGTACTTTTTTCTTTATCTTCTGGGGCTCTATCTTTTACTGGGCGATACTCGCGAATAGCGGCAAACACGCTTGGGGAAGAATATTAATGATATTCGTTCCAGTATTAGCTATCGATATCATTAGTTTATTCTTTAATTTACAAATTAAGTAGGGATCTCATGGAACAGCAAACGCATAAAAAACTCTACTCTACACATGCTTGGATTGGCATAATCTCAGGTATTCTATTATTTGTTGTCACCTTTTCTGGCATACCAGCCTTATTCGACCATGAGATTGAATACTGGCAGTACCCCGCTTTTAGCGAACAACAAATCTCTGATAAAAGTCCTGATAAAAATCAGGCAGGCTTTAATTTAGAACGCTCATTGCAAGCAAGTTTAGATCTTAACTTTGATTATGATAATTATTTCATACAGCCAGCAGATGACATTAATAATCATGTTGTTCTCGCACATTTTGGCGATGATTTTGAAATACGTTATTTAAATGCTGATAACTACCAAGAGTTTCCCTCTTCTCCATCAGAGCTTAATCATATATTAACCCACTTACATACTGACTTACACTTTCCTCGGCCTTGGGGACGCTACATCGTAGGCCTTTCTGGTATGGCAATGCTACTCGCCCTTATTGCTGGGATATTTATTCATATTAAATGGCGCAAAGAATTTGTTATGTTACGCCCAAAGCGTAGCTGGCGCTTACTGTTAACAGACCAACATAAACTATTAGGTTTATGGTCTTTACCCTTCACCTTCATACTGGCTTTCACCGGCACTATCTTAGGTCTACTAGGAGTGATATCCCCTATTCTAGCACTGGCTGCTTTTAACGGTGATGTAGAAAAGGCGACGATCGCTGTATTAGGCCCTACTGCTGAAATTACGAATGAATATAGCCCAGTATATCCCGTTAACGAATTATGGGATCGTTTGGTTATTGATCTTCCAGACACCTCAGTTGATTTCATTCAAGTTTCAGGTTTAAAAATAATTAATAAAGAAGGTACTGATGAAAAAGACTTGGTTAGTGATATTGGCGGTATTATTAAGTTCAGCGGATACCATAAAGATAAATTAAGTAATCTAGAAACTGTTACCTATAACTTAGCTACTGGCGAGAGAATTCATCAAGGATCATTTATTGGCAAAGGGCCATTCCAACGTATTTTTGCGGCCGTTACACCTTTGCACTATGTTTTGTTTGGTAATACTTGGTTAAAAGTGTTTTATGCCTTATCAGCATTGGCCGCTTGCGGACTCATTTTAACAGGCAATATCTTATGGCTACATCGTCGTGGCCATGGCATGGAACATTGGCTGAGTAAATCAACCTTAGGAATTTGTGGTGGTTTAGTTGTTTCTACAAGTTTTACTTTCGCTGCGAGTCAATTGTTATATGGTCTAAATGCCTCAGCAGATTCTGGATTCCATCACCAAGCTGAAGAATGGATATTTTGGGGAACTTGGATAATGATGATAGTAACTCCGTTTATTTTCAGAGATGGTTTTAAACTTAGTCATTATTATTTACGATTTACCAGCATCGGATTTTTCATAACATTACTGGCCGATGGCTTTATTAATCAACGCTGGTTATGGCTAACCGAGGGCTGGGTATTTAATATTCAAGCGGGTATTCTTATTAGTGGCATACTATTTATTTATCTTGATTTAAAAATGCCAAAACAAGCCAATATTAGAACAGCTAATGAAACTATTGATGAAGTGAAAGAAGCTTCTGTTAATACTCAAGCATCTTAATATAAGACAAATACTTTTCCATGGCATTAGATAACTTTACAGCCCAACAAAAGGGATATTTACATGATGCGCTGTTATTTATAGAGAGTAACTTAACAACAGTTCTCTCTGTTGATATTATTGCAGAGATTAGTCACTGGTCTCGCTGGCAACTTCAGCGCTTGTTCGTTGAGCATACTGGAATGACCATTGCCCAATATATACGGCAAAGACGCTTATCCAATTGTGCTGAAAAATTACTGAGTAGCCAAGATAAGCAAATTGATATTGCCTTGAGTAATGGCTTTGAATCGGAAATCAGTTTTAGCCGTTGTTTTAAACAACACTTCAACTGCCCTCCAAGACAATATCGCAAAAGAGGCTTACTTACACACATTCGTTTACCCCTGCATACAACAAACTTTCATCCTATTCGAATTGAGCAGCATGAAGAGTTTCAATTGCAAGGTCATTACTGCCAAATACAGGGAATACTATCGCCACAAGCAAATTTTAAAGAAAAAATTCCTCAGCACTGGCAAGCCTACTTGCAACAATACCCCAGCCATAAAAATGACATCGATTCATTAATCGCCGCAATAGTCCCTAAAAAATCAATTAATGCACAGCAGAGTTTTGAATTTGATTATTGGCTTGGCTATAACACCTCTAAAGCACACGGGCTTAAAATAGAAAGTTCGCAACCTGATGAATCTTCACAACTCACAGTGCCTAAGCAAAGCTATGCGGTTATTACCCACAGAAGTAAAATTGCTCAGTTTGAAAAAACGGTACACTGGTTATTAACTCATTGGTTACCAAATTCAGGCTATTGCGCGAGCTTTGGTACTGAGCTTGAAGTTTATCCACAGAGTGATGAGGAAGTAAAAAGACAATCAGCCGAGTATTGGCTAGCCATTAAAACCCCCGACCTTATTCGCTAATGCCCCAAATTGTTAAGTTTCAAGTGAATTAAACAGTACAATAAGAATTATTATCATATAGGAAGAAGTCTTATATGAGTGCCTACTGACTGATGCTTGAACCTTAATGATTACTCTCATTCGCTGTTTACCCCTTTTGCTCTTATCCCAGTTTGTTATGTCGGCAGAAGATTTAGCCCTCGATAAGCAAAAAATCATCATTAGTCAAGAAGATCAAGATATTGAAGAGTCCGGCTTTAATGTTGATGTCATAAATAAAGAAGATTTTGTTAATAGCAACAAGGATATTAATCAGATATTAAATACCACCGCTGGTATTAATATTCGTTTTGAAGGTGGCCTTGGCTCAGATTTTAAGCTCGCGCTAAACGGGCTATCTGATAAACAAATTCGATACTTTATTGATGGTATGCCGATGGAAAACTTCGGTACTGCATTAACTTTAGATAACCTGCCGACCAATACCGTAGAACGTATCGAAGTTTATAAAGGGGTTATCCCCATTACATTAGGGGCCGATGCTTTAGGGGGTGCAATTAATATAATCACACCCAGCTATGAAGAAGATTTTCTTGATGCCTCATACTCCTACGGGTCTTTCGACACCCATAAAATAGGAATTAGTGGCCAAGCAACTAAAGATAATCAATATTTCAGTCGCTTTCTTTATCCCATAACCGCTCTGACAATGATTACGAAATGAAGAGTGTTCCCAATACTGATGAGTTAGGAAACATTATAGGATCAATAAAAACAAAAAGATTTAATGACCAATATACATCGCGATTTACCAGCCTCGATTCTGGTATTATCAATAAAAAGTGGGCCAAATTATTAGCACTTAAATTTACTGTCGCAGATAATAAAAACAATAGGCCACACCCCAGCCATTCGATTAATAAAGTTCTTGGGGAATATTATACACGTTCAAAAACAGAGCTTATCTCTGGTCAATATAAAAACACATGGAATAAGTTTGACCTGTCTAGCTACCTATTATCAGGAAAAGTAACCAGTTCTTTCTTTGATACCGCCTCTAAACGTTACTTTTGGGATGGGAGTTTTACTCCTCGTGACGAAAATCAAGGAGAGTTAGGAAATAAATCAATTTTTGACCTAAATGATGAAATTATCCGCGGTAATATAATGGCCAATTATTCATTATCAAATACAAATAAAATTACCCTTAACTTAGTCAGTGATAGACTCAACCGGTCAGGCGCTGATCGTATTGACGACAGTAATACACTTTATAGTAAACCCAGTATTATAGAAAAAACGATTATTGCGGCCGGCTTTGAAAATAATAGCTTCAATTCCAAGCTGCATACCAACCTATTTTTCAAACATTATCGATATAGTACAGAGTTACACTCGGATGAGGTAGTTGAGGGAGAAGATGTTAGCGTTAAGTTTAATATCGCCTCTGATCATAATGGTTATGGTCTTAGCTCTCGGTATCGATTCAATGAAAACTTTATTTTTAAAACCTCTTATGAAAAAACCTATCGTCTTCCTGAGGCAGATGAAACATTAGGTGACGGCCAGTTCATCCTTATGAATCCTGATCTTAAACCTGAAAATAGTGATAATTTTAACATTGGACTACACCATACTTTCTCAAATAACTTTTTCTATAGCCAAATTGAAAGCAATATTTTTTATCGTAATGCCAATGAGTATATTCGTTTCGTTCCTGATCAAGTAGTCCGTGGTAAGTATAAAAATGTTAGTGAAGTCGATATTAAAGGCATTGAACTATCAACCAGCATTACGATCAATGAGGCCTTTCATTTGTCAGCTAATGCTACCTACCAAGATTTGATCAATCGCTCTTCACTTAATGCAGATGGTACAAAGAATTTCAATTATGGTAATCGAATGCCTAATGAACCATCTATTTGCTTATGCAACGACGGGATACAGTTATTTAACTGACTCTTATAATAAGATTTCGATAAATTGGAGTACAAACTACGTACATGAGTATTTTTTGAGCTGGGAAGGATCAGGAGATAAAGATAAAAAAGCAACCATAGATGAGCAACTAACTCACGACCTTGAGCTTGAATATTCTCTAGGGTATGGAAAATACAACATAACATTAGCCGCTACTAATATCTTCGATAGAGCATCTTTTGACAACTACAAAATACAAAAACCATCCAAAGCTTATTCTTTAAAACTGAGAGTTGATTATTAAATCAATTTATTAAGACTCAGTTTTTTAACGCCTAACTATTCACACTAAATTAAGAAAACTAATATCAAAATATCGGAGATAATAATGAAAAATAGTATTTTATTGGCTTGTATTACAAGCATCGGGCTAATTGGCTGTGGTGGATCTAATGATTCAAATAATAATGCGACTGATAAGAGCCCTGAAACTCAAGAGAAATTGAGCTTTGCTTTTAAAGATACCTCTGAAGGCGAACCTGAATATTTAATATCAAAAGAAGATATTATGTCAGGCACCATTTCAGCTCAAGGAGTGGGTACTGAACAGCTAGGCTGGAATTTCTTTTATCCTGTCGGTAATACAATCTTCATTTCAGGCTATCAAAATTTTGATACCAGCTCTTATCGCTTAAACGAAGCGGGTGATACAACAAAACTCAATACCTTCTTATACGATAAACCCTTGCAGTCATTTGGACGTATTGGCGACCAAACTCTTATTGCTTCAGATGCTCCTGGCGCAGGCCATACAGATCGTAAATTTTATACTGTCGATGCGAACTCTGGTTTAGTTAAGAGTATTGTTGAATATACTATTCATGGTGTTGATAACGGAACAGCAGGTTTAGGCACCGTCGCATGGCCTACAGGGTTACTTGTTCGTGATAATAAACTCTTTATTCCTTTTCAGAAACTGGATGATGCAGGCGGCTATTATACGCCTGATGCCGATACTGCTTTTATCGCAGTCTATGATTATCCTTTAACACCGTCCAATAATACTCCAACCAAGATTATTGAAGATCCTCGCACGACCAACATTGGCGTTAATGGCTCAACAACTAACATTATTCAAGCTGATAACGGTGACATTTATACTATGTCAAACGGTGGTTTCACTGGAGGCTTTGCAGTTCCTGGCGATCACGATAATAAACCAGAAACACCGCATCAAGGGATTCCAGCAACCACTAAGCCTTCTGGTATTTTACGCATTGCTAACGCTACCACTGAATTTGATGCTAGTTATTTCTTTAATGTAGAAGAAGCGGCCGGTGGTAAAATCTTCTGGTTTGATTACCTAGGCGGAAATAAGGCGATAGCCAGAATTGTAACTGATGAAGCTGGATACTGGTGGTCTGCATTTTACAAAGATTATTACACGACAAAGTTGGTCATGTTAGATCTTATTAATAAAACCTCTACCAATATCGAAGGCATTCCATTACACCAAAAACGCTATACATCACCGTTAGAAATCATTGATGGTCATATTTATCTAAGTATTGAAACGGCCACCGACAGTCATGTCTATAAGGTGAATATTGAAACAGCTGAAGCGACTAAAGGGGCAAAAATCGAAGGCAAAACAATCAAAGGATTTTACGACTTAAATAATTAATCACGTAAGTTAAACCTATTGAAGCTAAGGCCATAGATTTTCTATGGCCTTCATTCACCCACGGACCGTTTAGATGTCACTATTACTCCCTCTCATCATTAACTTCTTCACTATCGGTTTAATATATAATCGCTGGTTACTTAGAAAACAACTGACGACTAAAAAAATAAAATCAAAATACTCTTTTATATTCCTGTTATTCAGTTATTTGATCGCATTCAACCTAACACCTCTCGCCTGGACTTATTCTTTTGGCTGGGAATTTGGAATCGTTTATTGGGCTTGTGCAAGCACAGTCCTAAGCTGGGCAGTTATTATTTATCATAAGAAGCGCTCGCCCCATTCAAGTAAAATAAGTAGGAACACCATAGACATTGGTAATGACAAGAAAGTAAAACCTTACAAGCTACTGTCACTAGATTTAACGGTTAGATTACAATCAACATACAAGCTATTAATCATCATTATTATTCCTTTTATATTTTCAGCATGTCTTTGCTTTTTTCTGCCTTTATTGATGAATAATATTTCCACCAATACCCTCATATTTTTTCTATTCTCTTTCTTAATTATTTGGCCACTCAGTATACTGGAGTGCCACAAGTTCATGCATAAGCCCACTCAGATAATTATTTTTTCATCGCTCTCTATGTGTATGTTAATTTCTGTTATAGGAACTAAATTGGTATGAAAACTTTCTTTTCAAACAGCCGTATTCGCCAATCGTTAAATCTGCATACCAGCTTAGCGCTGTGGTTTTGCGGACTCATTTATTTAATTTGCTTCTCCGGTACTTTGAGTGTTCTATTCGAAGAATTCGAACGCCTAGAGCAACCTAACATTAGCGAATACTCTTTTTTCAAACCAGAGTTAATTGCCCCTTCGATCGAAGAGTACAAACGTCGAAATCTAATCAACGTGGAAACTCTGTATATTGTATTACCAACAGATGGATTACCCAGAACTCACATTACAGATGGCATTGAAGAGTGGTTTATTGCTGAAGATGGAACCTTCGAGGATCAACCTAGTACCCCATGGACAAGCATGCTCAAGGAGCTGCATACCAATTTACACTTACCTCATATCGTCGGCATGAGTCTCGTTGGCTTTGTCGGAATTATTATCTTTACACTTATAATCTCTGGAGTGATCTCTCACCCCAAAATTTTCATAGAAGCTTTCTTATTAAGAACCGATAAATCTAATCGCCAAAAGCAGATGGATCTGCATAATCGCTTAGGTGTTTGGGGAATTCCCTTTCACTTAATGACATCGCTCACAGGAGCTTTTATTGGCCTAAGCAGTCTGCTTATGGGGATAGGATCTGCTCTCTATTTCAACGATGATCAACAAGCTATGAGCGATGCAATTTATGGTTCCGATCCGACAGTAGCATCTCATGGTGAGGCCATTAATTATGTGAGAGCGTTCTCCAATCTTAATGCCATAGAACCTACCTCGAAGCCAATTTATCTCGCCGTACAGCACCTAGGAAAAGAGCAGCAATTTTTAGAAATTGCTGCCACTCTGCCTGGGCGCTTGGTCTATTCAGAGATCTACCGCTTTGATACTCATGGTGAATTGATAAGCGCACAAGGTCTTAGTGATGGCCCTGTAGGCCGGCAAATTGCTTACTCTACTTATCGATTACACTTTGGTCATTTTGAGAGTTTTTGGGTGAAAATACTCTATGTTTTTATGGGATTATCCCTTACCTACGTTTGCGTAACAGGAACCAATATCTGGTTAGAAAAACGCAAATATACCAGTTGGGTAAATCATGCATGGAAAGGCTGGGTATGGGGAATACCTCTAGCCCTCATCAGCAGCTTGTTACTATCACTGGTTAAAGTAGATTGTGTTTTCTCATTTTGGAGCACTCTCATAATGGGCAGTTTTATTTATACTTTCTATAAAACAAAGAGACTGTCCTTTATGATTCCAACTTAGCTAGTTGAATTCTTCCGATAAGCGCCAGGAGTCAAACCAGTCACTTTTTTAAAAGCTGCATAAAAAGTCGATTTAGAATTAAAGCCAACGTCATAACAAACTTTAGAAACCTGAGCATTGGATTCTAATAATAACAACTTGGCTTTTTCTACTCGATACATGTTAACCCAATCGTAGAAGTTACCTCCTGAACACTCATTGATCGCTTTCGATGCTAGATGAATATTGAGTTTACTGGCCTCGGCCAATTTCGCTAAAGACAACTCATTGT
>Ga0105348_1002107_pt1 | contig 12282 bp, 9 predicted proteins | sample EN8Hudsemesocosm_2_FD_83504 | JGI IMG/M metagenome (GOLD analysis project Ga0105348, IMG submission 83504) | Methane-oxidizing microbial communities from mesocosms in the Hudson Canyon - EN8C Hudson Canyon | ecosystem: Environmental > Aquatic > Marine > Cold seeps | place: Hudson Canyon... | reverse complement strand
AGTCACCACTCACATTTTCTTCGTAAGTAACAGAAAATTGAGACGTCAAACCAAACCCAATCGCATCAACTACTGCACCAATATACGTAGCCCAATCACTTTCAAAGTTACTTTGAGCAAGACCAGGAGCTGAATCGTTTATCTGGAAACCAAAATTAGCATCTCCGCCGATTAAGCCTAAAAATGAATTATTGCCCCAAATACCAAAATTATCAAATGCTGGACCAAATCCAGATAAATCACCAGTTGGAGTGTAATCACCTGAAGCGAAGTTCAAACCTAACCATAACTCACCATCTGTAGCATCAGCAAGTTGGTCTGCATTTAGAACATCACCAACAACTGCAGCTGTATTATCATAACCACCAGCGTTATCTGAAAAGTCTTTATCTAAATAAATATTTAGGAAACCACCTGATGTTGGGTCAAGCAAACCAGTCGTTGTATCAACAGTAATGCCGCCAAATTCAAATGTAAGTTCGTATCCACCTGGTAATGGTTGGCCCATATTGTTACCTGTAGTTACTTCACCAATACCACGTAATTCAGTAATTTCTGTATTAACAGCACCTGCATCGAATAATGATTGAGCATCACCGTTCGCATCAACATACCATTGACGGAAAGAAAGAGGTGTAAAGAAGTTGCCACCATTTGCAGTAGAATTAACATCAGCTGTATTCCAATCAACGCCGCCAGCACCTGATACAAGTCCAGCATTTGCTGCTGTTGAAGCAACCAATAGTGCAGTAGCTAATAATAATTTTTTCATTTTCATTCCCTTTTTTATAAAATATAAATTCGTTAGTAATTATTATAAAGCACCGTTCATGCCAACTTTCTAAGCTACTGCTTTATAAGCTTTTTATCTAAAAACAAAAAAGCCGACCTTGAGGTTTGTAAAATAAACTGACACACTAATTGTGCATTAATTACTATCTCGCTGCTTTCACAGTTTTTAAATGGTCATTGATCTCTACATTGTTAGGACTAAGCACCTTGGCTTTTTCAAGTAACTCTATGGCATCATCTATTTGGCCATCTTTAAATGCCATCCAACCTGCAGTATCTACGACATTACCATTTCCCCCTGCAAGCTTAAGTGCCCTCTTTGCATATTCATTTGCCTGAGTATACATCCCTAAGTCATGTTCAAGCCAAGCAAGGTTGTTAAGCGCATAGGCGTGATTAGAATTATTCATAATTATTTTTTCATAATGAATTTTTGCTAACTTAGGGTCACTTTTAGTAATAAAATCTGCAAGCATAAATCGTGTAATATAATCCTCTGGCCACCTTGCCACATGTGTTGACAATAAATCATTAGCCTTGGGTAACTGCTTATTATTAACATACGCAGTAAAAAGCAAAGCTACATGGTGCGTAGTAGGAACAGAATTATAATTTTCTGTTAACAATGGAAGCGCTCCACTAATATTCTTCTGTTTTAAATATATTTCTCCACGCAATGAAGTTACCAAAATATCAGCTTGCTTTGATATTGTTTTCAAGATATTGAGCGCAGCAAGCAATTCTCCCTCTTTATTCAAAAGTGATGCTGATAACAGTTTAAAATCATCATCATTAGGAAAAATTTCCATGGCTATTTTCATTGTTTGGATAGCATCTGAAGTACGTCCCATTTTTTCTTCAAGTCTACTTCTTCTTTGCCATGAGATTTTATTGCTAGGTTGTTTTTCACTCCAGCTTTTATATACCTCTAGTGCTTTTGTGTCTTTTTGAAGCTTTGAAAAGCTGTCCCCTAAAATTAGCCAATACAATGGAGATGTCTTCATTACCTCAGTGGCAGGTAAATCATCTAAAATAGAAATAGCTTCCTCAGCTTCACCTTCCATCACAAGTACACGAGCCAAGTTTATTCTTAAAGCATCATCCTCTTTGTTATTAGAATAACTTTTTTTAAGGAGCAACAGAGCTGGTTTTACATCCCCAAGCGCTTTGTTAGCAAGATAGTTTTGATTTAGTGCAAAAACATTATTCGGCTCTTTATTGAGTACCTTTTCAAATTTTTCGACAGCCTTTTTATATCGACCATTCTTTCTATCTTGGTAGGCTAAATAATTTCCCGCAGATACATTACCAGGAAATAGTTTGTACGCTTCTTCATATGTATTATTAGCTAATTCAATTTCATTTTGAAGGTAGTAAATATGTCCTTCTATATTATAGCCAAATACATCGCCTTTTTGCTTCCATTGTTTAGCAAACGTCAGCGCACCTTTATAATTTTTAGTTTGTATATAACTCGCGATTAATAGTAGCCGAATTTTATCATTTTCAGGCTCCATAGCGAATGCTTGTTCGAATTTTTGAATACCATCCATATTGTCTATTGATAACTGCAACATTCCTGTTTGAACCAATTGAAAAGGAGAATTATCAGAGGATTGGTTATAATGCTCTATTAACTTAGCTGCTTGCTGTTTATTGTTACCTTCGATCAACTCATAACTTGCTGTGGCTAAAAGGTCCATATCATCATTTGACAGTTCACCCAAGGACAACAATGAGTCTGCAGCATCACTTTGGTACCCCAACTTTAACTGCGTTGCAATAAAAAGACGCTGGGCAGGATGAGATTTGTCTAACTTTACAGTAACATTTTTAAAATATTTATACGCTTGCTCAAAACTTTCAACCTTGAATGCACTTACTGCTGCAAGAAGGTATATATCATCGCTAGACACACCATTTTGAAGTGCTTTAGTTAAATGAAATAGTGCGTTCTTATAATCTTTAGAAAAATATAATGCAACGCCCTTAAATTGATTAGCTAAAGGCTGTTCTTTGAACAACGATAATATTCCATCTGCTATTTTTTCCGCTGGTTCGTAGTCTTTATTTGATAAATATGCGCTTGCTAAATACATTTCTGCTCTTCCAAAATCAGGAAGTAAAACCTGATAGGTTTTAAATGCATTAACAGCTGCCTTAGTATCTTTTTTATGTGACTCTAATTGCCCCAAAAGTAAATAAGCATCAGAAAACTTGTCATTTTCTCTAATTATACTTTCAACGGCAAGGTGCGCTTCATCAGTTTTATTATGTAAAGTGAGTATATATGCTGACGCTAGCAATCCGTATTGACTGCCTGGCTCGTTCAACACTGATTTATCAAAATATTTTTCAGCTTCAATCTTCGAAGCTAAAGATAACTTTACAACGCCTTTATAAAAGTTAATTTTTGCTTTAACTCGAGGAAGAAATTCCGGTTGAATTATTATATCATTTACACCATCGACATCATGTTCAAAAAAATAAACTTCCGCTAATTCAGCCAACACGTTTTGGCGATTGTAATTTAATTCATATGCCCGCAAAAGTTCTTTCTCAGCCGCTTTAGAATTACCTAAAGTCAAGTATGTCTTACCTAGCAAATATCTTGGTTCAGCTGCTTCAGGAGCCTTATTTATAGCGTTTTTAAGTTCAATAATGACTGTTTGATATTTTTCTTCTGCCAGATTAACCTTCGCATATTCAATAGACTCCTCAGTTGTTTTACCAGGTTCACAACCTGATAGAGATATTGCGAGCATTACAGAAAGAGAAACTAATTTTATTTTATTTTTATTCACTTTGATTTATCCATTTATCCATTTAAGATCGACTAATAAATACCATATTTCAGTATTTAACTTCCTAAAACGCCACAAGCATCAACTAATACATTTGAAGCTGATAGCTCTTTATAGCTATCATGCCCCGTTAAAATAACACTAACATCTGACCATTCTATTATAGATCCCAAGTCATTCTCTCGTTGACAATTCCATGCTGGAACATGAGGGTCGTGATAACGAACTGAAAAACCTAATGATTCAAAATAATTCAAAATTGGCTCAGCGGGGGTTTCTCTACAATCATCAACATTAGCTTTGTAAGCAACACCTAAAAGGGCAATTTTTTTGCCCCCAGTCCCTTTGAGTGCTTCTATTACTTGGTCAGCAACAATAATAGGTCGTTCGTCGTTCACTTTACGAGCAAGGCGAATTAACTCGCCTGCTTTGGTATTTTCAACCAAAAACCATGGGTCAATTGGGATACAATGTCCGCCAACCCCAGGGCCTGGACTTAATACGTTAACACGTGGATGTCGATTGGCTAGACGTATTACTTCATGTACATCAACGTTAAGCTCTTTACACACTTGGGCAAGTTCATTGGCAAGAGCAATACCTACATCACGAGAAGTATTTTCAACTAACTTAATACATTCAGCAGTCGTTAAATCAGTTAGGAAAATTTCACCATTAACAAAGCTTTGGTAAATATCTTTAACTTTTTGCTGGGCTAATTGGCTTGAAGCGCCAATAATTCGATCATTGTTGACTAATTCGTGTAATGTTTCACCTGGAATGGCACGTTCAGGACAATGCACAACATCAACATTAATACCGGCTTCAGCAAAACGTTGCTCTACCGCTAAACTTGTTTGTGGCGAGATTGTAGATTCAATAATAACGGTTTGACCGTCTTTAGCTACTTTGGCAATAGCATCTGCAGCTGCGAACACATAGCTACGATCACAACGATTATTTTTATGTGGCGTGGGTACCGCCACTAAATATGTATCACTTGAAGGTATTTCAGTTGATGCTTTTAAGAAACCTTGATTAACTACCTTTCGAATTAATTCAGGCATTCCCACTTCATCAAAAGGACATTCCCCACGGTTAATTGAATCTACTTTATCTTTATTTAAATCAACACCCGTAACAGAATAACCAGCCTGAGCAATCAAACTCGATATAGGTAAACCCATGTATCCCATACCTATAACGGCTAAGGTTTCGTTTTTCGCTTTGATAACTGAGTTATCTGTTTGCGTTAAATCTTTTACGATTACATCAAGTATATATTCTGCAACATGACCATCTCCAAATGGATTAGCCCAAGAATAATCATCACAGCTTAACCATTTTTTAGCAGCTTTAACCGCTTTAACCGCATCTCGGCCAACTAATTCGCTAGCACCCACTTCAACAGCTTCAGGTCGTTCTGTATTTTCTCGTAATGTAAGGCTAGGCACGCCTAATAAACATGCTTCTTCTTGAATGCCGCCAGAGTCAGTCAATATTAATTTAGCGTGCTTTTGTAATTGAATAAAATCTAAATATCCAACTGGAGCAATTAATTGTAAATAGCCTGGGAGCTCTATGTTGAATTCTTTAAGTTTTGATTGTGTTCTAGGGTGAATCGGCCAAACAATAGTACCCGTATAATTCTTATGCATTTCATCAAATAAATGCAATAGTTCCATAAGATTCGCTGAAACATCAACATTTGATGCACGATGAGCTGTTACAAGGAAATATTCTCCTGCATCTAAATTTAGATCTCGTAATATGTTACTTTTTTTCGCAGAGATCTCTAAGTGTTGGAAAAGCGAATCAGAAACAGTATTACCCACGGTATGAATCTTGTTACTCGCTATACCTTCTGCCTTTAAAATCTTTTCTTGGTTAGGGCTAACAGCAAATAAATACTCACTGATATGGTCGGTCATAATTCGGTTTGTTTCTTCTGGCATACTACGATCGTAACTTCGTAAGCCGGCTTCAATATGTCCTACTTTTATATTTAATTTAGAAGCTGCTAGAGCACCAGATAAAACAGTATTAGTATCACCTTGAACGAGTACGACATCAGGCTTTTCTTCTAAAAGGATAGGTTCCATTTTTATTAGAATATTACCCGTTTGATTACTGTGCAATCCAGAGCCTACACCTAAATTATAATGAGGAGCAGGAAGATGTAACTCTTCAAAAAAAATACTATCCATTTCTTTTGAGTAATGTTGATTTGAATGAATAATAAAGAATGGAATGTTTCTTTTTTCACATTCTCTAATTACTGGCGCCATTTTAATAATTTCTGGGCGTGTACCAACTATAATTCCTATTTTCACTTTAAATCCTTATTTTTCATATTATTTAGGGCTAACGTTCTCTGCTACATCATATTTAGCCATGTATGCTTTAACCATTTGTTTCATTTCATATTTTTCACTAACAAAGTTAAAAGCATCACCTACTTTTTCAAGCCGGCATTCGTCATTAATTTTAACTTCATTCAACTTGTTTGCTAAAGCTTTGCAATTTTTTGACTCAACAAACCAAGCTTGTTTTTCTGATATAAATTTAGATATGCCGCCAACATTAGTGCATATCACTGGTGTCTTGTTCGCCATTGCCTCTAGAATAGTCATTGGCATCGCTTCATAAATAGACGAAAGTACAAATATGTCAGAGTCTTTCAGAATGCTCGTTATATCATTTCGAAAACCGAGTAAGTGAATAGAGTTACTCATATTTAATGAAGTAATTTGTGATAACAACTCATCGTTTAACGGACCATCTCCAACAATATTTAAGATGCAATCTTCAAAGCCATCAATCGTATTAACTGCAAGAGCAAAAGCATCTATTAATAACTTTTGATTTTTTACTTTATCTAACCGACCAACCGTTACAAACGTTTTAGGAGAAGAGCTGGAATGTTCTATTTGCTGTGGCACATCCACACCATTAAAAAGTAATGATACCTTTTTACGGTTAATTTTAAGGTCATTGGTTATCCATTGAAATAAATCATACGAAACAACAACATATTCTGTAATGAAATTTGCAATAAATTTTCTAAAAGTGTTGTGAAGTTTGTTTTTACCTGCAGGATCATCGCCACCACGACCATGATCACTGTGAACTCTTACTGGCACACCCGCCAATTTAGCAACAGCATGATATTCTATGGTGCCAAAGTTATAGGTATTAATAGCTTGGGGCTTTAGATTTCTCAACAAGGAAAAGAGTTTAAAATGCGTTTTTAAATCATTACCTGATTTTTTATCAAGCACAAATACTTTAATTTTTTTGTCCACTTGCTCTAACATACTTATATCATCGGTTAACGATATAAGTATATGCTCGGCATCGTAGTCAGTTGAATGGTTAATCAAATTGGCAATGACTTTTTCAAGCCCGCCACAACCAAAGCTGTAAACCAAATGTACAATGCTATTTGTTACTTTCAACAGTATTCCCTCAGATTTATGCTTTACATTCAATTTAACTAACAACACAATAAAAAGACAGTTATAGAACAATGCAATGTTAACTTTATATATATTATCGCAATAGGTAGTCAAATTGAACTTAAAAAACAAACAACCCCCTACAATTAGTGATGGGAAAGTTCAAGTTAGCATTGAGCAATTTAATATAAGTGAATTCAAGGTACTTGAAGAACAATGGTTACAACTTGAAAACGTTGCAAAGACCTCATTTTTTTTAAGTTGGAAATGGATAGGTTGTTGGTTAAAGACAGTAGCAAATGGTCAAAAAATATATTTGGTTAAAGCACAAAAAAATAATTTGATTGTTGGTTTAGGTCTATTCGTTGAACAAAACATTATTAGGCACAAGCTTATACCGAGTAAACAGTGGTATTTGCACCGAACAGGCAAAGAAGAAAAAGACCAAATTTGGATAGAGAACAACGGCTTTCTTTTGAGTGAATCAGTAAAAAATGTAGTCAACAGCGCTATATGGGACTGCTTGTTAGCGCAAAAAAACAATGTTGATGAGTACATTGTTTACGTCGCAAAAAAATCATCTATTGATAATTTAATCATTTACAATAAAAAATATAATACCGTTATTGAGAATCCTGAAATCGGTTATAAAATACCTCTGACAAATTTGGCTTCTTTAGAAGATTATTTAACAACACGATCTAAAAATACAAGACAACAATTTAAGCAAAGTCTAAAACACATATCTAAGCAAGGTACTGTTAATTTTTCAATAATAGAAAATATAGCTGAGCAGATTGAATTGCTTGAAAATGCTAAACATTGGCACCTCGAAAAGTGGAATAACACATCAACGCCCAGTGGTTTTAGCAATAAAGAATTTAACCTTTTTCACAATAATATAATAACCACAAGTCACCCAAGTGCAAATACAACAATGGCAAAGTTAACCTTAGATAACAATTTAATCGGTTGCCTTTATTGCTTAACACACGAAAAAAAGGTCTATTTTTATTTAAGCTGTTTTAAACCTTACGCTGACAATAAAGTAAAATTAGGGTTGATTATGCACATACTCATGATTGAGTGGTTAATCTCCGAGAATACACGCTATAGTGAATACGATTTTCTCGCGGGTGACGCCAGATATAAAAGTTCTTTGTCTACAGTAAAAGATGAATATTTAAAACTTACACTTCAACGCAATACCATTAAATTTTTAATAGAAAATAAACTAAGAAAATTTTATCAAAACTTAATTAAATAAAGCCTCCCTCCCCTTGTAGAATATTTGTTGTTGAAGTCGTAGTGAGGTATTATGATGCTATATTTATAAACCGTAATTTATTATGTCGAAATATTTTACACTTAGGTTATGGTTCTACATAAGAAGCAAACCAACCTATTAAAAATCAACAACCTAACAGTGCGGTATGTTTCTTGCTTTATCACTTACTATAGTAAGATGATATTAGCCAAAGACATGTAAATGGCAATAAAAGGATGTAGTAAATGAAAGATGAAATAAAAAATAAAGATTCGCGTAGAAATTTTTTAGTAAAAACTTCTGCGGTTTCTCTAATCAGTGCACTTCCTGCAACTTCAGCTTGGGGTGCGTGTACTGTGTCTGGAGCTTTGTCAGGTGGCTCTAAAGTTAATGGCGATTGTACGACCATTATCTTATCCGGTGGCAGATCACCTGGAAGTTGGCGAGATTTTAGTAATGGTAAAAAAACGGGGGCAGCCTTCCCATATATAAAAACTTTTCCTAAAAATTCAGCCCAAAAAAAATGTGAAAGAAATCATCTAGCTAGTTTTATTCTTGCTGCACAAGATGTAACAATTATTTTAGGTAAAGATAAACAGGGTGATGTTTATAGTCTCAATGTAAAAGCTGCTTTAGCTAGTCCTGGCGGAATTGGTTGGAACCTTGCTGCAGTTTATTTGAATGCTGAATTTGGTTTTTATAATAGTCGTTTACCCACGGCATTGAGTACTGGCGATATTATCAGCACCGGGGAAGATCTAGTAAAGCATTTGTTTGCTTTAGATGCTCTTAACGGTACACCATCAAATGAAGATACTTATTACGGTTTTAGTGATGGTTCGACTGATTACGAACCTCCGATTGCTTCTTCCTGTTAATTAAGTTATGCCTAGCAACAAGTATTATCTTGAAAGTAACTTTATAACGTATTACCCCACAGATGGCTACGGGGTAGCGATATATAATATTGACTCTCGGGATACTACTTTTTTTCAGGGGGATAATGACAAGTTAAAAAAGCTATTCTCACTCGAATTTTTTGATATCACAACATTTCAAGAGTTGATTGTCTGTAAGCCGAAAGATGTAACCCTCTTAATTAATAAATTACTACTACACAAAATAATATCTGAAGATAAGCGTACATAATATGTTACTTGATGTTGGAGAGTATTTATTTCGAATCGACTCGGCCCCCTCCGTAGTAAAAAACAATTTACAGTTAATGTATGGCGATGCGATAAGTGATTGCAATTTAACACCTGCTGATTACACAATTTCATTAAAAAATGATTCTTTACTTCGAAAATTTTTAAAACCTCAAGTAACCTTTTATCTCGGCAGCAATAGCCCTTTTAAGCCATTGCCTGCTTCACAATCTTACCCTGTAATGGAATGGGGAATGAACTGGTGCATTGCGGCTACAGATTTTAATAGATTAATAGTACATGCAGCAGTTTTAGTAAAAAACAATAAAGCCATCGTTTTTCCTGCTACACCTGGTTCAGGTAAAAGTACCTTGTCTGCTTATTTCGCCTTAAGTGGCTGGAAGTTATATTCTGACGAAATGGCTATTATTGACCTTGAAACATTAAAAGTAATGCCATTATTTCGCCCAGTCTGCTTAAAAAATGAATCTATTTTTTTAGTCAAAGAATGGTTTCCACAATCTATATTCACAGGTACAGCAAAAGACACTCAAAAAGGCGATGTTGCGCATTTAAAAATTAATAACTTTGCTGAATATAAAACATTTTCTCCAGTCGACGTTGTAGCAATCGTATTTCCAAAGTTTCAAAAGAATACAGAAACTACCCCTTATAAAATCAGTAAGATTGCAGGTTTTGAAAAATTAGCAGCCAATAGCTTCAATTACAATGTTTTAGGCGATGCTGGCTTTAAGGCAATTCAAAGACTGATTGAAAGTACCCAACAAGTTGAAGTTAATTATAATGACTTGTCTGATGTTGATGACTTATTAACGAGTGAGTTTACTCTTTGAATAAACAAGAAATATATACACATATTGAAAAACTGGTTTTTCATAATGACATCCCCAACATTGAACTTAAGCAATGGGAAGATATCATTCATGTACTTCGAGAAGTGAATTTACTTGCCGCTTGTTATTATCGATTAGAAGATGAAAATAAACTTACCTTACTTCCCTTTTTTGCCCTAAAACACATGAAGTCTGCCGCCGTCTATAGTTTACGTCAATCAGAACAAGTGACTTTCGAATGCAAGCTTTTACAAGAAATATTAAATACTGCAAACATTCCATCGGTATTCCTTAAAGGCGCAGGTTACACCCTTCGAAAAAGTAAAAATTCGCAAGGTCGAGTTTACTCTGACATTGACTTATTAGTTGCAAAAGACGATATATCAAATGCTGAGAAAGCACTAGGAAAGCATGCTTGGTGCACAAAAAAATTATCTGAATACGATAATAATTATTACCGTGAATGGTCTCATGAAATTCCGCCGATGTTTAACATTCACAGAGGCACGGTATTAGATCTTCACCATAATATTTTATTACCTATAAGTGGCAGAGAAGTTAATGTCGAATTATTAACTAAAAATAGTCAGAACATTGATAATACCTATACGGTGTTAGGTTATGCCGCTACCGTTTTACACAGCATAGTTCACTTAATTATCAATGAAGATGTATCAAATGGTTATAGAGATATTTTAGATATAATTACATTGATTGAAGAAAATGACACACCTGAATTTTGGCAAGAAATAACATCTTTATCATCAAAATTAGGATTTAATAACGAGCTTTATTTAGCGTTATCTTTAAGTGAAAAATACGCAAACCTCACGGTTCCTAACAATATATTACTGAGTTTTGAAGAACAAAAGAACAACCGTAAACTAAACTTTTTATTAAATCACGTTTATTATTTTGCTTTACAACCTCATTCCCCTGCAGTTCAAACATTTAAACATAATGTTGCTATAAGCATTGTTTATATTTTAGGGCACTTACAGAAAATGCCACTTAAAATACTAATACCGCACCTACTCACCAAATCATTTTTCTCAATAAGAGATCAAATTTTTGGTAAGCATCATTTTGACAAATAGTGTGTTCTACTATTGCTAAGGTAAATTCTTAACCAAAAATGGCCCTAACGTATTCGCAATTGGTAAAGGCAGTTTTTTCCACATCTTAATGGCTAAATCAAATTTAGCATTACTGGGTGATAAATTAGGTAATTCCCCACCTTCTGGTACCCAATGATACCAATAGCATTGCTGAGGCTCAGACTTCCATTGTTTTTTAAATCGATATGTTCCTTCATCAATGGTTGAACGACCGAAGTCAAAAGATGTACAACCTGTTTCAATAGCATGTGAAAGTATTTGCCAGTAAAGATACATATTCACAGAAATTCGATTCGCATAACTTAACGTACTTGCCCAAGGAATTTACATTCGCCCTTTATAAGTAATTAAAAAGCCAGATGACACTGGCTTACCTTGCCAATATACAACACATATCGTGCAATGCTCTTCGAACGTTTCTAAAATATTTTCAAAAAAAGATCGGCCATAAACAGGTGTACCTAAATCTCGCATATTTTCACAAAAAACTTGGTAAAAATCGTCAAGTAACTCTGCTTTCCCTATTTTATGACTCACCCCTTCTTTAATGGGGCGCTTAATTTGTGATCTTCTTTTAGAGCCTATTAATTTACCTAACGCTTCAGCTGATTCCGGCAATTCTAGTATCATGTTCACTTTACTCGTAGACACTGCCAATTTATTTTCAGTGCGTTCTACAGACTCTCTATATTGAATATGACTTACTTGAATTTTTTCTGTTTGAATTTGCAAATGATTATTTAAGGCATTAGCAGTTTCGTTATTATCAGCAAGTACACCGCCATAATTAAAAAATGGCATAGAGACAACGAAGTTACCAAACAGTTTACTTTTCATATTT
>Ga0105348_1002104_pt1 | contig 12287 bp, 10 predicted proteins | sample EN8Hudsemesocosm_2_FD_83504 | JGI IMG/M metagenome (GOLD analysis project Ga0105348, IMG submission 83504) | Methane-oxidizing microbial communities from mesocosms in the Hudson Canyon - EN8C Hudson Canyon | ecosystem: Environmental > Aquatic > Marine > Cold seeps | place: Hudson Canyon... | reverse complement strand
CCATAACAAGGCCGGCAAATAAAAACCCAGGTGGTTCCAGGCCATCCAGCTAAATGGGAAATTCTTATAGGTGAGCCCCGACACTGGAATGGGAAATACTGTGGTATTCATCAATACCATAGCTCGTACTCGCTGGGGCTCAAACATAAACGCCCCTATGCCGATGGCGCCCCCCCAGTCATGAATTACTAGGGTGACCTGCTGTAAATCCAGCTGCTGGATTAATTGCTGAAGGTTGTGGGCATGGTGCATGTCAATCATTTCAAAGCTGGCCTGATCGGACAAACCAAAACCAATATGGTCCATGGCCACGATGCGCACCGTTTGCTGGCCAGCCTCTGTTAAATACTGCTGCACACATTGACGGGTCTTGGCATACGTATAAGACGACTCCGGATTGCCGTGCACAAACACTATGGTGCGCTCAGGTACACCCTGCCCCACCGTAAAGTCGTAATAGAACATTTTTTTGCCGGCATCCACGCCCTGTTTTATTTCAAACCAGGCCGCCGAATTGTCAGGCATATAGTTTGTGGGCACCTGCTTCACGGGACTATTACTGGCGATAAACATGGGCTTTTCCTCGATCAATATATGCCCGCCATAGTGCCCAGAGAGCAGACACCTAACCAGAGCCCTCACGGCCAAGAAGGTGTCTTTATCTGCCAAATAATTTAATATATGACCACTATGGACATGATAAATAGCTATTTCCCCCGTTTAATTGCCCGCGAGCTGGAGCTGGCCGCGAATACTCCCCAAGACCTTGCCCCCTTGCTGGCCGGGTCCGGTTTGTCGTGGCAACACATATATGAACAACCGGAACTCGGTCTTAAAGACTTTGTGACATTTTTAAGCAACGCCTTGAAATACAGCCAAGACCCAAGCCTGGGCCTGCGTTTTGGCCGACATTCGCAACCCTACCTATTTGGCGAAATGGCATTTGCCAGCATCAATGCCCCCAATCTATTGGAGTCCCTGCTAGGGTTTGTCAATTACAGTGGCATTCAAGCCAGTTATTTTCGTTTTGAAATGAGCTCGGACCTGCACTACCTCACCATTCGCGCCCATATCCTCATGGACCTGGGTGACACCCGACGTACTCAGCTGGAAGTGGCGGCGTTAACCTTGCAAAATTTTTTGGAATTGTTTTTAGGCCAGGCATTTGACCAAGGGAAATATATATTTGAGTACAGCCAACCGGAATACGGCGACAAATATTCCAATTACTTTCACAGCCCAGTGGAATTTAATGGGACTAAGACCTGCGTCAAAATCCCCAACACTTTATTAAAACTGCCTTCCATGCACTATGATGAAAAGTTATGGCTGCAGGGGAAATTGCGTTGTGCAGCTCTGATGCAGGCAGTGAGTAACCGCCAGCATAATTTATTTAGTCAGCACGTACTGGCGAAACTGAATTATCGACCACCGCCCATTCCAAATGTACAAACCATCGCTACCGAGCTTAATGTCTCGCAACGCACCTTGGCACGAAGACTCAAGCAGGAGGGCACCAGCTTTCGGGCCCTGCACCAACAGGTACAACAACATTGGGCCAAACATTTTCTACAGCAAAGTATTTTAACGGTGGAGAATATTGCCATGGAACTGGGTTTTCAAGACAGTGCCAATTTTCGCCGAGCGTTTAAGCGCCATTGGCACATGACCCCACAGGCGTATCGTTTAACCTGCCGGGATAATGATGCAAAACTCAGTTAAGGCATTAAGAAGCTAGCTGTAGCTCGGCTTCAAATACCTTAATGAATTCTTCTGGTTCCGGGCGCACCCGATAGTTGTCGGTCATATCACTGTAGATTAGTTTACCCTCGCCATTGGTGATTAAAATGGTAGGCCTAACGGTATCCGAATCGTAGCCCAAGGCCTCCAATCCGGTAGGGGTTCCGCCATCCACTTTAATGCCAAAAGCTTGAGCGGCCATTAAATCTTTATCCACTAAAAATTTAAAAGGCACCTTAAAGCGATCCGCCAATTGTTGAGTATTTTTTTCGGGCTGCGGACTCACCAGACAAACCTCCACTCCCATACGGGCCAGGGTTTGGTACATGCCGGCAATTTCTTTCACCTGCGCCACACACAAGGGGCACCAGTTGCCACGGTAAAAAATCATTAGGGTAGGCTTAGTAGATAGATCTTCGCGACTCACCGTCTCACCGCTTGGTGTAAACAAGGTAAAGTCAGGCAAAGGCTTACCCACTGACAAAGCTTTATTTTTTTGGCCGCCAAAACTGGAATACCAAAAAAGGTACAGGCTCCACCCTAACCAGGCCGTCGCCACAAAAATACCCGCCACAAAATTGGCTTCTGTGAAAGCCAGGTAACTGGCGGCCACTGCCAAAATAATCGTGCTTATGGTCCACTTGGGCAGCAAGGCTGTGGTGCGCGCCTGGGGACGAAGGAATAACCAGCCAAAAAAACCGCCGCCCACCCCATGCAACACAGCCACTAGCGCCATGGCTTGCGACCCCGTTTGCAGGTAATCCATCATTGCCCAAACCATTACCACGGGTAAGTAAGTGCAATAACTGGATATGAAAATCGATTTTAGTTTTTTCATGGATACATCCTTTTTATGATTGATTTTTAGGGCCTTAAAATTAGGCCGTTAATTGTTGTAACAGGTCTTGTAAGTCCTCAACGATGACTTGATTGGAAACACCTTCTCTTTGGCGAACTCGGGCGCCTTTTATTTGGGTGGCCATGATGCTGGCCGCTGTTTGCGGAGAAAGCTTCATTGAAGCGGCTTCATGAATATCTAAAAAACAGCGTTCAAAACCCGCCTCCATCTTGGTTAATACAGTGCTAGACAAGTGTTTTACATCACACACCACCCGGTCGTCTTCACATAAGGTATTCACCATCAGGCAACCCAGCTTCGACATGTCTGAGTCTGCAAAAGAAAGTTGCAGGAAAGTGTCCATGCGTTGCTGGGCGGGTTTTTCACCGTTTAACAGGGTCATTGAAAATAGCTGATCCACCAGACCTGAATAGGTCTCAAGGCAGCGCTTAAACAGGGCGTCTTTATCCCCTACCGAGTTATAAAGCGTGCCGCGGCTGATGGCCATTTCATCCAATAACTGCCCAATGGAGGCGCCACTATAACCATGCTCCCAAAAAACCATCATGGCTTTGGCGATTATTTGCTGCTCGTTAAATTTCAGCGGTCTCGCCATGGGTATTACTTAAACCAGATTATGGAATGATCATTCCATAATAATCGTTTTTTCAGGTAAAAGGCAAGTTAATAGATACACTAAAGGGGTCACACAGGATGCCTAAAAGAGCCAGACTCAATACCAGCCTGCATCAGGGGCGATGCCGGCTGGCAAATTCTTAGCGTGTTATTGTGCTTTCTGGGGGCCTCCAGCTGCCTTTCTTTTGTGTCTGCACTGCGCCATCTCAGTGAACTGGACCAACTGCTCACTGGTTAATACCGACTGCAATAAGGCCAGAGTCTCTTCATGCAACAACGCCATGGATGCCCGTTCCTGGTTATGACTTTCCCGGTACTGATTATGAATTTCCATGCGCTTTTCATGCTGGCCGTTTAAAACGTCTAGAAATTCTGTTTGCTGATCCTGACTGACATTTAACACCTCCATGAGATGCTGAGGGCCACGCTTATGCCCTTCGCCTTCCAGTGCCTGGACATTAGTCATGATGGAGACAGACATACAGATGCCAGAGCCATGGGGATTAGATTGCGCTTACTGGATGATAAAAAATTCATATGATCATTCTCTGGTGGTCTGTGAGTATGATTCACACAATAGCGGGCAAAAGAGCAAGAAATATGAAAATGGAAAACACATTATAAAATGATTTTCGCTATTTAAGATAAGCCTAAGGGCGCCTCCAGTTTATAACCCACCCCGTAAACCGAATGAATAATTTCTTCATTTGGCAACACTTGGGCAATTCTCTTACGCAGTTTTTTAATGTGACTATCTATGGTGCGATCACTCACCACCCTGTGGTCTCGATAGATATGATCCATGAGCTGGTCCCGAGAATAGATACGGCCCTGGCCCTGATACAAGATCGTTAATAGCTGAAATTCCACCGCGGTGAGCACCAGTTCATGACCATTAATGGATGCCTTAAAGCGCTCTTCATCCAGTACCAAACCAAATTGGTTTGAGTCTGAATGATCAGGTTGCAAACGTCGCAACACCGCCTTCACCCTGGCCACCACTTCACGGGGGCTAAAGGGTTTGCAGATATAATCGTCGCAACCCAACTCCAATCCCAGCAAACGGTCCACCTCCTCCACCCGCGCCGTCACCATGATTATGGGCACGCTGGAAAACGCCCGCAGTTGCTTGCAAATTTCTATGCCATCCAAACCGGGCAACATAATATCCAGCAAAATTAAATCCGGCTCATGTTGTTTTACCCAGGTCACCACGTCTAGGCCATTGGCAATCGTGTGACTCGTAAAACCGGATTGAATAAGGTATTCAGATAATATCTGCGCAAGTTTTACTTCGTCTTCCACAATGAGCACTTGCTGCGTCATATCGATTCACCTTGCACGTTTTTAGCATTGGTTAGGGGTAATAAAATTTCAATTAATACCCCACCCAAAGACGAAGCATTAGCTGTGATAGTACCATCGTGGGCAACCACAATATTATGGCAAATAGACAAACCCAAACCCGCCCCGCCGCTGGCCCGATTACGAGATGTTTCTACTCGATACAAACGCTCAAATAAACGGGTAATTTCCTCTTCACTCACTCCTGGGGCCGAGTCCTTAAATTGAATGTGCAAGCTACCTGATTGCTCACCCAGTGTTACTTCTAGCCTGCCAGGGCGGTCGGTATAACGCAGAGTATTGTTGCATAAATTACTAAACAGCTGCCTTAACCTGGCAGCATCGGCCAACACTCTAGATGGACCATTAAGGGTGGAATGAAATCTTAATTCTAATCCTGCGCGATCAAATTCGGACTGAAAAATAGCCAGGGTGGTTTGCAAAATTTCCGGCGCATCAACCTGGCTCTTTTGATAGTTCAAAGCCCCAATGTCCGACATGGACAACTCGTACAAATCGCTAACCAAAAGATTCAGTTGTTCCACTTCGTCATGCAAGGAAGCCATGGCCTGAGGGGTTGATGGACGTATGCCATCCAGTAGCGCTTCTATTTCGGCTTTAAGAATGGCCAAGGGAGTGCGTAATTCGTGAGAGATATCGGCAATCCAACGCTTACGTGCTTTTTCATTTTCTTTTAGGGTGTTGGCTAGCGAGTTAAAGTTTTTAGACAACTGGCCCAGCTCATCGTTACTGGTTACCGGTATAACCGTTTTATATTGGCCAGCAATGAGACGCTGTGTACCCAGACTCAAATTTCGAATGGGCTTCACTAAGTGTGCGGCTATGGGCAAACCCGCCAAAACACAAATGATCACCATCACCAACGCCACCCACATAAAGGCTCGGGATTGCTGCTGCACAAATAACAAATCCAGTTCACCTGATAATTCATCACGGGGCAACTGCCCCACATAACCGATTGTTTCGCCCTTTAAAACAATGGGGTACAGGGTAAGGTCACTAATTTTTTTCACGCGGCCAATCAACACTTTTTTATTTACGTCTAACAACAATGGATTTTTAAGGCCTGACTTAGGTGGCGGTGGCCGCCCAAACGGGTGTTTGAAGTCATCAGAAGAAGAAAAGCCCGGGGGATGTTCTCTGCCACGTTTAGGAAACTCACCAGGAGGCCGGCGATCCTTCATGGCTAACTTTGGATGTGCTTCAGGCCCCATAAACCCCAAATATCGCCTTAACAAGGCATCCCACAGGGAGCGATCTCGGCTTATTTTTTGCCAGCCTTTATTTGCTTGATAGTGCCTCACCACGGCCTGGCTCAGGGCCTGATATTTTTGTTGATCCTGCTGGTTTACATAATCTAAGAAACCGCGATCGAAGCTCCAGGACATGACCAAATACATGCTCAAAACCACACTGCCGGTGGCCAGCAGCAAGGTTGAAAACAACTTGAAACGAATACTCAAGTTGGGCTTGGATAATTTAAACATACAAATACAGGTTTTTGCTTCTGACAATGGAGAAAGGCAATGGCAAGCATAGCGGCTATTCATTTGAAAAGCCGTACTAAAAAACAACTTCCTTATTATTTGCACATTCAGGAGTAAGAAGGATTATTACCCATGATGCAACATCAGAATATTAGAAAAAACACTCTAAAAAAGCCGCTTCACAGTCAAACTCCACTCACGGGGCCGGGCATATACAAGCTCGGTATAACCAAAACCACTGTATTCATCATTACCTGTGACCACATAGGTTTCATCGGTGATATTACGAACCTGCATGGCCAGTTGCCATTGTCCCCCGTATTTTTTAAAGGTGGCGCCTGCGTTAAACAAATGAAAATCATCCTGGGCAATAAATTCACTGTTGGCTGCATCGTTATACACTTTTGAGCGATAACGCCAATCAGCACGCCAGGTCATATCACCATAATTCGCCACCTGCACCACATAAGACACACCACTATACAGTGACCATTGAGGCGCGTTTACAAAACGACTGCCTTTATCTATTCCCTGATCAGGGTCAAAATCTTCCGCAAAAGAATTGTACTTGGTATCCAGGTAACCGGCAGACATGAACAAGGAAAGGTCTGGATTCAGCAAGGCGGTTAACTCCAACTCACCACCATACACTCGCCCCTCGGCGGCATTTCCGGTTCCCGGTGCCACCACGTCAATTACCTTAACCTGCACGTTGGAATAATCGGTATAAAACAACGCGCCATTTAAGCGCAAGGTATTGGTATCATTGCTGGTCTTCCAGCCAAATTCGTAAACCGCAACGTCTTCAGGTTTAAACGAACCCGGCTCGGTGCGTGGGGGGAAAACCCGCTGATTAAAGCCACCACTTTTATACCCTTCGGAGTACGACAGATAAGTTAACAGTCTTTGATTCCAGCGATAATCCATGCTCAGCAAGCCTGAGAAATTATCAAAGTCTTGGCTAAACTCTTCTTTTGGCAAGATACGCTGGCCATCTACAAATCCAGCGCCACCATACACAGGCACCGTATTTTCATTAAAGCTTACAACTTGATCGGGTAAAAAGCGTTTTGTCTCATCGGTATAGCGCCCACCCATTGTCATCGTCATTTTGTCAGTGAGCTCAATTGAGGCCTGACCAAACAGCGCCATGCTTTCATTTTCAATACCCCCACCACTCACCACATCAAATACCGGCAGCGACACCACATTTAAATTATTTCCTTTTTCTTGAAAGTAATACAGCCCTAACAACCATTGCCATTTATTCTGCCCGGCCCCATTGCTCACTTGCAGCTCTTGACTCAGTTGCTCATGATCCATCACATCTTGTGTTTGAATAATATTAAACGTTGAATTGTCTGAATCCCGACCAAATTCACTCTCTAATTCACGGTGGGCGGTGATGGATTTAATATTAAAATGGGTAAATTGGTAATTCATCACCAGTGACGTACCGTATACATCCAAATTCGATTTAACAAAATCTTGTTCACCTTGATGAGTCGCAAACTCCCCTCCTGATAAAAACTGTTCATCAAAGGTACCTACCCCCAGCGCTGAAAACGGGCCAAATGTGGGTCCAGGAGCCGCTGGATTAAATCGCACCAGTTTCTGTGCACGCCCTTGTTCCCGCCTGCGTGTTACTTGCGTGGAAAACCGAGCCATAAATTTATCCGATGAATCGTAGCTCACCACCATTCGTCCTAGCTGTGCATCGGTATCATTTAAATTGGGGCCTGCGCCCAGGTTTTTAACATAACCGTCCTGATTAAGGTTCGCATAGGACATCCGCATCAACCAGGCATCTGCCAGCGGAAGGTTAAGCGCTGTTTTAACATCCGCTCGATTGTCGGTGCCGGTTTTAAGTTCCACCTCCCCCGACAACTCATTGGATGGCCGCTTGCTGGTGATGTTAATGGCCCCGCCTATTGTATTTTTTCCAAACAGGGTTCCCTGGGGCCCTCTTAATACTTCAACCCGCTCAACATCCAGCAGTTCTAAAACCGCCCCCACTGAGCGAGCGATGTACACTTCGTCAAGGTACAGGCCAACACCCGGATCGGTTACCAGGGTAAAGTCCGTCTGCCCTACCCCTCGTATGAAAATAGAAGCCGCACTACTGCTGCCCGATATGGGTGCGGTATCATCAAACACTAAATTAGGGGTGCTATTTGAAATTTGGGAGATGTTGGTCACTTGCAAGGCTGCAAGCTCATGGGCGCTATATACACTTACGGAAACAGGGATATCTTGCAGGTTTTCGGCTCGTTTGCGGGCCGTGACCACAGGGATGTGCATTAACTCTTTTAAAGATAACTCAAATAAATCAATGGGTTCCGCCTGAGCAGCAACACAGGAAAAAGACCCAACCCCCAACGTCAAGAAGGCCCCTGTTAGGATGTATGTTAGTGCCCTACCCATATTACTGCCTAGAAAGAGAGGTAACCATCTGAACAAGTATAGTTAAACCGTAGTTAAACCATAGTGACTTGCCGAAAAACGGCTTAACTTACCTTTTCTCTTATGCTGTGACCACCCGTTAGATTTAGACGCAGCGCCGCTATTAATAAGCACTATCCAGCTGATAGTGTCTTAACCTTTGTTGGTACCAGGGCATTTTCAAAATTTCAATCAGGGCGTCACGCACTTTCAGCTGCAATGCCATTTTATTTCCCTTGGCAAAGGCAATGTAATTACCGGTTTCACCATGGCCGGCAGATAGCAGTTTAAGGCCGCTCTCCAGACCTAACTTACTGATTAAAGGGTTGATATCTCTGATGGGGCCCACTGCCAAATCCAAACGCCCTTTGTGCAACATCCTCAGGGTCGACTCCAGGTTGTTCACCTGAATTTTATTCAGCTGGTCTTTCATGGCGTACAACTCATTAAAATACGACCAGCCGGTTATCCAGCCCAGCTTTGCGTTTTGGGGGAAATGGGACATTTTGCCATCCCAATGGAGCTCGCTGGCAGCATTACCATAAAAGAGATAACTATCGACAAAAAAGACCACTTCGATAAAATCTAAATATTGCTCTCTATGGGCTTTTTTATACACCCCAAAGATCGCGTCATATTTTTTATTTTCCATGGAGATCAGGGCGCGCTTAAAGGGCAATATCTCAATATCAATTTTAACGGCCAGCATTTGGGCTATCTTATTGACAATATCCACCCCCAACCCCTGGGGAACGGTTTTGCCATCTTGCTCTACAAGCTCGCTAATACCGGCGAAGTGAGACGATACAAACTTAAGGGGCACCTGTTGTTGCTCGGCCGCAACCAGGCCATTGCCAAGACACAGCATCAACAGCAATATCCTCACTATGGCCACTCCCGGTTAATTTGGACAATACAAAATAATTAATAGCTAGTTACAGGGTAGTTCATGTATTGGCGGGCCCCAAGCAGCTGAACCCAGTATCTAGCCAAAACTGGCCATCCCCATTACCTGTCCTAAACTGAATCTAATCCTGTCTTGTAAATGGCATTTACGACGTGGCCGAGACCAACTACAGCGATAAGAAGTTTTTAATTATCGATGACTTTGAGAGTTTCCAAAAGATTCTCAAACGCCTGCTGCAGGGCTTAAATGCCCAAGACATCACCACTGCAAGCAATGGTTTGCAGGCTGTGCAGTGTTGCCAGGCTAGTAAATACGACGTGATTTTCTGTGACTTTGACCTAGGTAAGGGCCTCAATGGCTTACAGGTGCTGGAAGAACTGAGATATAACAACCTGTTAAAAAGCAGCACGATCTTCATCATGGTCACCGCCGAGTCGGGGCGGGATGCGGTGGTGGGTGCAATGGAATACAAACCCGACGCCTACATGAACAAACCCGTTTCCGCCGGTGAACTGTCGTCACGCTTAGTGAAATGCCTCAGGCAAAAGCAAACCCTGTCCCCCATCCACCGTGCTCTGGATGACGGAGATTATCAAAAAGCCATCACAAAGTGTGACGAACACATCGACGCCGAAAAAAGCCGTCATAAAAACTGGTGCCTCAAAACCAAGGGAGAAATCCTTATTAAGCTGGCGCGCCTTCAACAAGCACAAGTGCTCTATGAAAAAGTATTGGCCGATCGCCCCATATTCTGGGCGCGGTTAGGTTTGGCCCATGTATTGGCCGGCCTTAAACTGGATGAACCTGCCCTGCAAGCCTATAAACAAGCCTATACAGAAAACCCTTCCAGCCTGGAAGCCTTTGAAGGGGCCGCTAACATGCTGGTTAAATTGGGGGATCCCATCGCCGCACAAAAACTGCTGGAGCAAAGCAGTAAGGTTTCATCGCGCTCGGTGACGCGGCAAAAATTACTGGTGGATATTTGTAAAATAAACGGCGACTTTGAAGGGGCCGCCAAGGCCGGACGGCGCGTGGTGAAACTGGCTGAGTATGGGCAACACAAAAGCGCCGATAACGATCTGGATTTGGCCGACAACCTCACCGAGGCAGCCCTAAATACCAGCAATGAAGAAAAAGCCAAAGAGCTGGCCAAGGAAGCCCTGGATACCCTGCAAAAAACCGAAAAAAAATACCAGGGAGAAGAGGTAAAGATTCAAAGTAAGCTAGTGGAATCACGCGCCCACGCCAGTCTGGAACATGATAAGTTGGCACAGGAAGCACTCAAAAGTGCCGAGCAGCAAATGGCCGATGCCGGGCTAAAACCCGATTTACGCACTCAATTGGAGTTGGCCAAAAGTTACTTTCAAACCGGCCACAAAGACAAAGCCAATGACCTGCTAAAAGAACTGGCCATAGAACATCAGGATGACCCTGAAATCTCTGCACGTCTGGATAAACTGGTGGACGAACCCGTTACTCAGGCAGGAAAACTAGCGGTAGTGAAAATAAACAAGGATGGCATTGCTATGTTTGAAAAAGGCGAGTTTCAAATGGCGGTTAAAAATTTCATGCAAGCCATCCAAAAATTCCCCAAGCACTTGGGCATTCGCCTTAATATCGTGCAATCATTTTTATACGACATGAAAAAAAATGGCCCCAGTGGAGAAAAAATAAAACTATGTGAACAACACATGAATGCCATCAAAAACATGAGTGAAAAAAACAAACAGTACAAACGCTATTTATCGTTTAAAACCGCGTTAGATACCCTTAGTCAACACTTAAAAGGGCAGCAATAGATATGGACTCAAGAGACCTGGAAATGCTATTGGCCTCGTGTATACACGATATGAAAAATTCAATCAGCATGATACTAAATTCAGCCGACCAGTTAAATGAACCCGACAAATCGATAGAGCAAACCAATGAACAACTGGCCAATTTAAGGTATGAGGCCAGTCGTCTGAATAACGATTTAATGCATTTATTGGGGGTCTACCGCATCAAGGAGCGGGAACTGCCTATTATCATCGATGAACACGAAGTTCACGAGGTGTTACGGGAGCAGTTTTTAAGAAATGAGATATTACTGAACAAATCCAACATGGAATTTGAACTGGATTGTGACGAAGATGAAATATGGTATTTCGATAACGAACTCATTGGCGGTGTCATCAACAATATATTAGTGAATGCAGTTCGCTACAGCAAAAAGCGCATTCGCCTTAAAGCCAGGGTAAATAACCAGCAATTGACCATTGAAATTTCAGACGATGGCTGCGGATACCCTGATTCCATGCTGCACACTCCGGACAAACCGCAAAAATCCATCAGCTATCGCACCGGAAGCACCAGTTTAGGGCTTTATTTTGCCGCTAAGGTGGCTTGTTTGCATACCAAGGGCGAGCAAACCGGGCACATCACATTACAAAATGGTGGAGACCTGGGGGGCGGTATATTTACAATTTATTTGCCATGATTGTAAACCGTGCAAATAGCCTTGAAATCAGGCGCCTGAAGCTGCTTATTTCAAAAAAGTATAAAAATAATTCATTCACTGCTAATCAATCTTAAAACCTGTTTAATGAAATGACCGAAGGCATTTTGTGACGGGGTCTTCATTATTTAGAACTCCTTCACACTTCCCACCAGCAACCTCGGCAAAAACTTGAAGAACTGAATTTCTATACTAAACTTAATGGTCTAATTTTTTTCATTTTCTTTTTTAATAACCTCCCTCCATTAACACAAGCGCTAATATTCCATTATTTTTTAAAAATCACAAATGTAGCAAAAAGTAATTGTCTAAGTACTTTTCATTATTTTATGTAACTCAAATTAGAAATTACACTAATTTAACTATCTCTATGGT
>Ga0105348_1002101_pt1 | contig 12319 bp, 4 predicted proteins | sample EN8Hudsemesocosm_2_FD_83504 | JGI IMG/M metagenome (GOLD analysis project Ga0105348, IMG submission 83504) | Methane-oxidizing microbial communities from mesocosms in the Hudson Canyon - EN8C Hudson Canyon | ecosystem: Environmental > Aquatic > Marine > Cold seeps | place: Hudson Canyon... | reverse complement strand
AACCACGTAATGACAGAGGAGACAGATCGCTATGAGTTTATCGATACGTTTAAACAGTTTGTTCAGTCCCTCTAGTATAGTGGGCTGGCTTTTCATCAAACAACGATTCTTTTTTACCTCTAGGCACACTAAGCACCAAAGTATACCAATGGCTAGCAACGCAATGGCTTTGAACATACAATAACGAACGACATCATTCAGCAATTGGTTGTGTACCACCACAAAGATTACTGGAAGCGGCTTAACCCTCTACTTTTGATTTAAGTTAATAATGAGGGGATTAAATTCACTTAAATGGACCCGTAACAAATGGGAAGCAAACTAAAGTTTCATACTAAGGGAGTTATGGGCATCATTTTAGGTTTCATTTTCCCTAGTAAGCGAAAGCTTGTAGAACGATACGCAACAATACCTTGGCACTATAAACCGGGCTTTGGGAAACTTGAACAAATTATAAGAGCAGGCTTGTTTTATTCTAAAGCTGCTACTAATAACAAGAAAAATCAACTGATGGACTTACATCAGCACTTTTGGAAAAACCAATTGGCTACTGAATATTACGCCAACACAAAAAGTAGATTCCAAGAAACATTTATTCCTCACTTCGCCAAGTATTTAGACAACTTAGACCTATTAATCATCAATAAAAACATACAAGCTGTATGCGAAATAGGAACTGGAGATGGCCAACTTTTAAGCCATCTTGCAAGCAAGTGGCCTACTATAGAGTGCATTGGATTAGACTTAAGTAGTGATCAAATTGAGTTAAATAAACAAACTTACAAAAATCAGAATATCCAGTTTTATTCTGCGGATGCTGTTGATTGGATTAACACTCAAGAACCTAAAGCCACACTATATATAACAGGTCTTGGCGTATTAGAATATTTTGAGTATAAAAAGCTCATAGAAATTCTCGGAACGATAAGAGATAAGTTCATTGGCAATATGATATTTCTTACCGAGCCAGTTTACGAAAATGTAAATATGGATCAAGATTTCGAATCTTTTTCTGCAGGTTCGGAACAGTCTTTTACACACGCCTACCCAAAAATTCTTGAAAGAGAAGGTTGGAATGTTATTAATAATGATGTCGTACTAGCGATTGAGCATCGTTTTTGGGTTGGTATAGCAATAAATGGTTAACTTGAAAGAATCAAACATGGAGAACATCTGACTCATCCAAGTTATTAAAACCTAGAAGGATCTACAGGTCGATCTGGCAAAGGCATTAGTTTCCACATCAATAAAGCAAACAGAAAAAATGTGACAACAGCGCAAATAGACTCCATATTACTCCACCCCGTATCTTGAGGTAACATCGGCACCGTATTTTGCGAGTACTGTACAAACAAATTAAAGACCAATAAGATTAGAGCACTTCCAGTACGGTAGTAGAGCCAAACATACCAAGGCGTTAGGGCAACGGTCCCTAACATAACCGTAATCACATCTACGCCCGGAGCAATAAAAAAGCCTGTAAACACATAAGGTATATAGTCTAAAGCCCAAAAAGCCCCCATCAACAAAGCAGCCTTTAAAGGCGATAATCCACCTTTAACTAGTCGCGGCAACACAAAACCAATCCAGAATAATTCATCAGATATAGCAACACCTGCAAATAAAAATGTATATTTCGGAAAATAGTCCCACCCAACCCAAATAAGGTCATGTGGCTGGATACCTCGCATCAGAATCAAATCACAGACGACCAAAGCAACATAAATCAAAGGAAACATGATAAATGCAATAAACAGCCAATAAAACACATTGACCCTCCAAACCGTGTATGGCTTACATATCCGCACAATACCTTTTTGGCCTTCAAAGTAAAAACTGAATACTATAGCCAGAATTCCGGGAACAACATACGCTGTATTCTTAATAATACCATTGAGGTCTTTTCCGAAAACAATCGGTAGAAGCCCATTATAAGCTAGGAAATTCCCAATATACTGAGTAGTAAGAAGACAAAAAATAGCTGTTAACGCCTGCTGAACAGGCGTTAACGACCTAACTTTATAGTCAAAAGTTTTGATACTTGAAACAAACATAGAATGAAACTTACCCTTAAGTTATTTAATTAGTTCTTTCTAAAGAATGAAGATAACCAGCCTTTCTTGATCTTTATGACGGTGTTATTAGTCGTTTCACCGGCGTCACAGTCAAGATAGTTTTCGGAAATTTGTCCCAAGGTACTCGATATCAGCGCATTAAACGGTAACTGTACGCCTCGATCCTTGGCGAGCTGAGCAATCAGCTGCGCAGCAAGCAATGAGTGCCCCCCTATATCGAAAAAGTTATCTTCAACATAAACAGAGTCAATATCAATAATATCTTGCCACAACTCAGCCAAATAAACCTCACTTTCGCCGGATGGCTCACCGCCTTCCATATCCACCCTTGCAGATAAATCCAAAGGCATAGCTCGAAGCGCCTTGCGGTCAACCTTACTACTGTTTGTTAACGGAATTATTTCAAGAAAAGTAAAATGATGCGGCACCATATAGCCAGGCAAAACTTTCCTAATCTCCGTTTTGATCTGCGCCTCGATGCTATCGCCAGCTTGAGCGGACTTACAACAAGCCACGAGCTTCCGATCAGTTTCGGATTCGTCTATCAGAATTACGGCTACGGTATCGACAAGCCCAGTATTGACAATTGCTTTTTCGATTTCGCCTAACTCAATACGATAACCGCGAATTTTCACCTGATCGTCCATCCGCCCCAAGAGGACAATTTCTTTATTTGTATTCCACTTTGCCAAATCGCCCGTACGATAGAGTCGGCCTAATGTCGGGTGCTCAACAAAAGCAGCCTCAGTCAAATCGGGGCGACCGTGGTAGGCAATTGCCAAATTATCGCCAGCAATGCATAGCTCACCCGGCACAGACATCGGCACAGGGTTTAAGTTAGCATCAAGTATGTAAGTGCGAGTATTTTCGATAGTTCGGCCGATAGTAATTTGCTCACCCGGACGACTGAGCAGCTTACGCGTTGCATAAACGGTTGCTTCAGTTGGACCATACATATTCCAAAGTGCATTGACTCGCGGAATCAAAGCGTCTGCTAAAGCTGGTGGTAAAGGCTCACCGCAACAGAGCGCGACCAGTGTTTGGTTTGCAGATTCAGCCCAAGAACTAGACATCAGAAGCTGAAAGGTTGCTGGCGTAGACTGTAAATAATCAACTTTATGTTTATCGATCAGCGAGCCGATAGCACCGCCATCTTTTAAGTCATCTTGCTCTGCAATAACAACTCGTCCACCCACCATAAGAGGTAAAAATAACTCGACGATCGAAATATCGAACGCCAATGTCGTCACTGCCAAAAGTGTATTTGATGCCTCAAAACCTGGCTCAACCAACATGCTTTCGAGCAAATTAATCATCGATCCCCAACTAATTTCAACACCTTTTGGTTTTCCCGTTGAACCAGAAGTATAAATAATATAAGCAAGACGGTCGGGGTCATTGGCAACGGTTTTCAGTGGTTCAGCACTCGAGGCACCTGTAACGTCAAGTAGCTTTCTTTCCGTCCCGCCAAGTAATTCTCGCCCTTTCGCATCGACAATTGCAGCCATCGAGCCAGCATCTTGACAGACAAAACTCAAACGATCGACAGGAAAAGTTGGATCCAATGGTAAATAGGCTGCACCCAAGCGGTGTAGAGCCAAAGTCGCGATCACTAAATTTTCTGAACGCTCGCAGCAAATACCTATCACCTGCCCTTCTTCTACGCCTTCACTGGCGAGGTAGGCGGCATGTGTACTAACTCGCTCCCACATTGCCTGATAACTCAAACGCCGGCCTGAACAGACAAGCGCCTCTCTTTGTGCATGGCTATGAACCGACCGTTCAATTGCCTCAATCATCGAAGCATTCTTGCACTGGTATGCGGTTTGATTCACGCGCGCATCAAATTCTGGCACTTCACTAGCCAGTGAAATTTCACCTACACTGAGCTCTGGGTTTTCAATTACAGACGCTAGTATACTTTTGAGCCCGTCCAACCAGCTGACAATACTCACTTCTTTAAAAAGGACCGTCGAGTACGTTGCTTCAATAACCAGTTCGTCATCTTTAGGGAAGATGTTAAGGAACAATTCAAAGTTTTCCGCAGACCGCGCAATCGAATTTACATCCCCTAAGGCTTCACCAAATTCCAAGGTCGGCATTTTCTGGTCAACATTACAAATAGTAGAAATCAAAGGCACCCGACTGCGATCAAGGGAAAGCTCTTTAACCAATTCTCCAAAGGTAAACTGAGGGTGGTCACTTGCATCAAAAACGGCTGACTTAACCTGCACCATCAACTCTGAGAATTTTGTACTCTCATCAAGTTCAACTCGAATTGGTAGCAAATGTACTAGGTGACCAACCAGTGTAAGCTCATTCAACGCGGCCTGTCCGGCTACAGGCAACCCGATTACAATGTCTTCATTTCCAGTGAGGCGATACAGTAATACACTATACGCACTCAGCACGACATTAATCAGACTTGACTTCATACTCGAAGAAGCGGAACGCAGCTGTTGTGCAAATTCTCCATCAATAATGTAATCGTAACGAGCGCCCTTGAAAGGTCGTTCTGCTGGCCGTGGAAAATCCAGCGGTAAATCCAAGTTAGGCGGCACCGTCTTAAATTTCGCCTTCCAATAATCTACATCTTTGTTTAACACTTGGTTAGCATGATACTGCTCTGCAAAGTCTAAAAACGAAGGCGCCTCTTCAAGGCTCAAATCTCTTCCGTCATCAGAGTATATTGTTGCCAACTCTGTTAGCAATAGACCGTAAGACCAACCATCACAAATGACGTGGTGCGCAGCAAACACCAACTGCGACGAATCATTTGTGAGCTGGATCAACCAGCAAAATAGTAGCGGGCCGTCTTCGAGATTCATCGGCGAAGCCGCGATCTCATAATAGAGATTCTCTAAGTACTCTCGTTGCTCTTGGTCTGAACGATTGCGTATATCTAAGCTCTTAAAACGGCCACGAGCACTCTCCTGAAGACAAACCTCATCACCCTTTCTCGAAAAAGCCAAACGAAAGCTCTCATGCCGATCAACCAAAACCTGAAAGCTACGTTCAAATAGCTCGACATCGACCGCACCTCGAATATGAATGGTGACGCCTTCATTAAATGCTGTACTGGCTTCATCGCTCATTTGAGACGAAGCAATAACTTCTCGTTGAGCAAAGGTACTTGGAGCAACTCGCTCGATTTCGCCACAGGCAAAGGGGTTAAAACTTTCGCTACTCATGGCGTACCTACTTCGATGTATTGACCTTTATTTTCAGGATCTTCGATAAAATAAGCGGGTTCGCCCTGATCGTTCTTCCCTAAGCGAGCACCAGCAGGAATTTGTTTTAGTTGACTCTTCAATATTTTATTTGCTTCTACAGAGTTACCTTCAATAAGCCCATTAGACACCAACAACGCGATTGACTTAACAAAGGCTGCGATTAGTTTATCGATATCTTCGTCTGTATGCTCAGTGGTCAAAAAACTACCCGCATTTTGAATGATGTGAACACCATCCAACAACATTAATTTGTAAAGTAAATGTCCCCAATGCGCGTTACTTGGCACTTTTACGTAGAACATCGATGAAAAGTGATCTAGGGTAATATCACATTCTAGGCATTTGATTACTTGATTGACTTGCGTTGATAGTCGCTCGGTTTTCGCATCTAACGCCTGATACATTTTAGGGCCTTCAGACTTGATTTTTAGCAGCACTTCTTTTGCGGCTGCGAGCGCAGCTGGATGACGCAAAAAAGTACCGGCAAAAAACGTCACACCCGCTTCAGGTATCGAGTCGTCACCAAACTCCCAGTAGCCACCATCAAGTGCATCAAGGTACTTTGCCTTACCGGCCACTAAGCCTATGGGAAAGCCACCGCCTAGAATTTTACCGTAAGTGACCATATCCGCACGTACACCAAACCGCTCTTGAATTCCTCCAGCAGCTACTCGGAAACCTGTTACAACTTCATCGAAGATTAAACAAGCATCAATGTCGTCTGCGGCGGCACGTATCTGCTTGATGTAGTTGGCATCCTGGATAACAGGGTTACGGCTTTGTACAGTCTCTACGATGACAGCTGCAACGTCTTCCATCGAGCGAATGACATCGATGCTTTCTGGGTCACCCCAAGGCAACACACGGACGTTTTCCAGGGCGCTTCGCGGAATTCCAGGCGCTAAAGGCATTCCCTTATGGTTAGCCCCAGGTCTGGCGACCATTTCATCAAATATTCCATGATAACTGCCTTCAAACATTACCACGGTATCCTTACCGGTGGCCGTGCGAACCATACGTAAGGCACACGCCATTGCTTCAGATCCTGTATTGGCGTACGCACAACGTTCATTTTTGGTTATCTCGCATACAAGCTTTGCGACTTCTCCAGCCAAGGGATGTTGAGGTCCAGTCTCGATACCTGACTCAAATTGAGCCTTCACCGCATCCATGATGAAATCCGGCCGATGCCCAAATAAAATAGGTCCAAAACCATTGACTATATCGATAAACTTGTTTCCATCCACATCCCATATTTTTGAACCTTTCGATTTCTCGATGACCATTGGGAACACAATTTCTTTCCATGCTGGGTTGAAGCCAGACACCGAGCGCGGATCTGAAAAATACTGTCGATGCTCTTGCGTAATTTCTTTAGATTTAGCAAATTTCTCTTGGAAATTTTGCATCACGCTGTCGACCCATTGCTGCTGAGCAGTCGTCAAATTCGTTCCAATGATCTCCTTGGAAATTCTAGTCATTCTCATTGCATTTTTTGTAACCGCGGAAATCGGTTTATTACCATCAGAACTATCGCCTTTTATATCCACTGGTTTCCCTGCATCAGGTTCTATCGTGCTGGGTGCTTCTACCGAGCCTGCTGATGCGACTGGAGAGGCACTGTGCACTACTTGTCCCCCTGATAACGCTTGCAATTGCATTTGCATGACCTGCAATTGTGACTGCACTAAGGTTGCTATTTCGGAGTTTTGGGCCGTTGAGCCTGCAGGCATCATACTTAATTGAGGCTGCATCTGAATTTGCGATTGTGCACTCTGCATAGATGTTGCAGCTTGAATTGACGCAGACTCTTCAACCGCAACAACCTCTACCGGAATATGCTCCGCCATGTAATTGGCTATCCCACCTAGGTCAGGGTGAACGTCAGCGAGTAAGCGGAAAGTAATATCGCCACCATATTTTTTTTCAATTGCTAAGGCTGCTTGCGTTAATAATAATGAGTCTAGCCCTGCTTCAGAAAAATGTGTATCTGGGTCTAAATCTGATAGATCATAACCGGACACGTCTTCCAAGATAGCTCTAATTTTGTTCTGAACTTCAACTAAGTGCTGTTCTGCGCTCATAGGTTTTTCCACAATCTTGACCGTAGTCTGTTGAATGATATTTAAATTTTCCGCCAGTGCCGCTTGGGGAATCACTTTTTCATGACTTGCTGTTACAAGTGCATCAACCCAGTGCCGTTCCCGGTTAAAGCAATAAAGCGGCAGCTTTGTCTTTTTGAAGGTAAGCTGTTGTCGGCTCTCTGCAAAGAAGTGACCCCAAACTACGTCAGAACCTCGACACCACAATTGTGTCAGGGTAGCAACAACATCTTGCTCACCAGTGCCGCCCCCCCTAAAATTGGGCTGTGCTGCGAGCCCAACCACATGTGCTGCTTTTCCTCTGGCGAATGAGTGTCTTGACAATAACTTGACCAAGGAGTCTCCTGGCCCAATTTCAACACAAGCAACAAATTCGTTCTGGTACGTTTCACTCAGATGCTGTAACGCTTGACTAAATTTAACCGGTTCTCTGACCTGATCTGCCCAATAGGCAGACGAAACAAGTTTTTCATTTGCTATCTGTGTACCCGTCACAGAAGAAATAATGATACAACGAGACGTTTCAGGAATACTTTTTTTGACTTGATCGATTTTTGTTTTAAAGCGGTCAATCATAGGGTCCATCATGGAAGAATGGAATGCATGACTCGTGACCAGTTTACGATACGCAATATCTTTGTTTTTTAGCGTTACAACTGCAGCGTCAATCATCTCAGTTTCACCAGACAAAACGTATACGCCTGGTGCGTTGCAGGCAGCAAGATCCAAACCACCTGCGCAAAAGTCCTCTACCATGTCTTCGTCACATTGCACGGATAACATTGCACCAGTTCTCATCGACTGCATCATACACCCACGATATGCAACCAGATAGAGGGCATCATCGAAACTGAAAACGCCCGATAAAGTCGCTGCGACCCATTCCCCAATACTGTGGCCAATAAAAAATTTAGGTGAGCACCCAGCGCTCATCATATATCGCGCCAAGGCAAATTCGAATAGGAATAAAGCGGGTTGACTATAACGGGTTTGGTTAATCATATTGGCGTCGACTATCGAGTTTGACTCGCCAAAAAATAGAACTGATCGAAATTCAGAAAGGTAAGCTAACTCTTGATCGTCTAACGATAGCTGCTCCAGCCGTTGAATACCCTTGTCGATAATCGCTTTAAAGTTTTCATCTTTTGAATACAGGTCTGCCCCCATATTTACGCGTTGACTACCCTGTCCGGTAAATATGAACCCTAGACGTGTAGACTTGTTTTGATTCGCGAATAAAGCTCTGGTTTGCCGAGATTGTTCCAAGCACTTGATCGCCTCATCAAAAGAACTTGCATTGAAACCAACTCGATAAGGAAAGTACGTCTTGAGACAACTATTGCTATAAGAAAAATCACTAAATAGAGTCGATCCACTCTGTCCTTTAAACCAATCAAGATAGCTTTCGATTTGAAGCTCAAGTGCTTCAGCACTCTTAGCAGATATTAATATAGGAAACATACGCGATAAAGCGGGCTCTTCCTGCTTCTGTTTTTTTCGTTCCATCGGTTTTATATATTCTTGAACGATTACGTGAACGTTCGTGCCTCCCACACCTAAGGAGCTCACTGCGGCAAATCGAGGCTTTTCACTTGGCCAGCTAACTGTTTCTGCATTTACATATAAACGAGAGTTACCTAGTTTGATATTCGTATTTGTTTTTTTGTAGTGAAGTGTACCAGGGATTTTCCCTGACTCCACGGTCTTAACGGCTTTAATGAAACCTGCGACACCAGAGGCATGAATAGTATGACCAATGTTAGATTTTACGGAGCCAAGTGCACAAGGAATACCACCTTCCTTTCCCGTGTCATAAACCCTCTGCAGCGATTCGACTTCTATAGGGTCTCCAAGCGGTGTTGCCGTGCCATGTGTTTCAATAAAGCCCACATCATTAGGATCTATTCCTGCATTTTGAAGGGCCCTCTGATAAACATCTACTTGCCCCGCAATACTTGGAGCCGTAAAACTCGCCTTTAACGAGCCATCATTGTTAACTGCACAGCCTTTGATAACTCCGTGTATATGATCGCCATCACGCTCTGCTTCAGAAAGGCGCTTTAGAACCACCAGTCCAGCACCGTCATTAAAAGTAGTCCCTGTAGCATCTGCATCGAATGTACGGGTATGGCCATCAGCAGAAAGCATACTACCTTCTTGATAACGGTAACCGGCATTTAACGGCGTGGAGATCGACACGCCTCCTGCCAAAGCTAACTGGCATTCACCACGCTGTAGAGCAACAGCTGCATTAGCTATCGCAACCAAACCGGTTGAACAAGCTGTCGCGATGTTGACACTTGGGCCGGTGAGATTGAGTTTGTATGAAATACGAGTCGTTAAGAAGTCACGTTCATTCGCTAATGATGCATTTAATTCTCCATAACTATTCATCAGCTCTTGATTGGGAGAAATATTGGTTCGTAAATAGCGTGGCCAATCACTTCCCATATACAACCCTGCATTAAGCGGATTACCATCGGGAGCATAGCCGGCATCTTCAAGGGCATGCCAAGATAGCTCTAACATTACTCGCTGCTGAGGGTCTAAAACATCGGCCTCTTTAGGAGAAATATCAAAAAACTTAGCGTCGAAAAAATCTGCACCTTGCAAGACTCCTTTTGCTGGAACGTAATGTTTCGATTGTTTCTCAGCCGCAGGGATCGAAGAGTCCAGTTCGGCATCTGAGAAAAATGTAATCGACTCTTCGCCGTTCACTAGGTTATTCCAAAACGACTCTGAGTCATTCGCCCCGGGCACTCGGCACGCCATCCCTATAACCGCTATATCTGCATTATCTTCTTTGGAAAATGACTTTTCTCGATTAATTGAGACGGCAATGTTACTTTCACAAAAATAGCCTTCTTGACTTGCTATCGTTGGGTACTCAAATACAAAGGTTTCGCTGAGTGACTGCTGGCTAGCGCGAGCAAGCTCCGCTTTAAGCTGAATCGACTCTAGAGACGTCCCCCCTGCATCCAGAAAGTTTAGACTTTTGACGACATGGCGCCCAAGAATTCGATACCAGCATTCTTTAACCAAGGTTTCTGAAACGTTTTTTGGCGCGTCTTGTTGCTCTGCATAAGGGTCTGGCAAGGCCTTCACATCCAGCTTGCCATTGAGCTTGAGCGGCATCGCATCAATAGCTAACCAAAAGTGTGGCTGCATATATGCAGGTAAATATTGCCCCAAACGCTCACGCAGTGTTTGAGGTGTCAATCGTGACGTGCGATGCCATATGATATACGCTGCAAGGCGCTTCTGTCCTTCCGGACCGACACACAATACAACGCGCGCATCTTTCACTTCATCGAACGAGTGCAAACAAACTTCAATTTCTCCTAACTCAATTCGATTACCCTCGATTTTTACCTGAGTATCATTACGTCCAATATACTCAAAACAACCATCTTCAGCTTGTCGCACTAGGTCACCAGTTCGATAAGCTCTTTCAACTTGGCCATTTGCCCGTTCCACTTCAACAAAACGTTCGTCAGTAAGATCTTCTCGCCCGAGATATCCGATGGCTACCCCTTTACCAAATGCGAGCAACTCTCCTTCTTCCCCTTGTGCCACAGGCCGAAGAAATTCGTCAAAAACCTCACATTCGGTACCCGTTATTGGGAAACCAATAGGTATGCTAATAATATCATCCGGCAATTCTCGAGGAATTGGGTACACTGTTGTAAACGTGGTATTCTCAGTGGGTCCGTAGCCGTTAAAAATGCTTGTATTAGGCAGAAAAGCCAGTGCGCTCCTCACATGTCTTACTGATAGTACTTCACCCCCAATCAATAATTGCTTTATCGACTGCAAAGCATCTGGGTTCTCAGAAATCAACAGATTAAAAAATGACGAGGTCAACCATAAATTGGTCACTTCCGTCTCCTGAATATTCGCCCCGATATTGTCTGGTGTCAACGTTATTTCTGGAGGACAGATAACACACAGCCCACCATTCAACAATGGCCCCCATAACTCCAGAGTTGCTGCATCAAAGCTGAGCGCCGAATGCAGCATGAATATATTTGGAGCGTCGAAGCAAATAAAATCACTATCAACGACAAGACGCACAATCGCCTTATGCGGTACAACGACACCTTTAGGTTCTCCCGTAGAACCTGACGTAAACTTAATGTACGCTGCGTCATGCGCATGAGGTTTAAAAGGGAGGCTTTGATCACTATCAGCGATATTAGTCATTAGTACTGGACTCACCCCTTTAACCTGAAGTTTAGACAAGTCAAACCCAACTTTAGCTCCCGTTGTTTCAACTATTCGCGACTGCCTTTTCTCTGGCAACTTAGGGTCTACAAACACATAATGGCCACCTACCCACAGTATTCCAAGCAGCTTAGACACCAAATCATGTGACCTTAGTGAAGGAATCACGACTGCTTCGCCTGACAAGACTCCAGCTCGCAATAGTAATTGCGCAAAGCGCCCTGCCTCTAAGAGCACATGCTCATAAGTGACCGACTCCCATACATCGTCAACAAGTCGTGTCACTGCCATAGCTTGTGGATTTTCTTTCGCAACCTCAATAAACCTCGATACAACTGACTTCATCATATTCCTTCAATATCTAGACACCCTTAATGTATGATTGATTCTAACACGAAAAAATCCTTCAACTTGAGCAAGTTAAATTAACGTACCTTAAATCTTTATGATAAGGAGCAATGGAATTATTCACAATAAAATACCTTTTCTTTTCGATCTAGTTTTCTAGGTACAATGGACTGCCGTAAAAGGCTCTGCCAATTTCTTTTATTCAACAAACTACTTAGTCGATGTAAAGCATTGCCATCATGGATGTCGAAGCGAGTCCCAGCACACATCGCTTTGAAGTACTCACCACAAACTCAAGATTTGATTTGATTTGATTTGATTTGATTTGATTTGATTT
>Ga0105348_1002100_pt1 | contig 12319 bp, 6 predicted proteins | sample EN8Hudsemesocosm_2_FD_83504 | JGI IMG/M metagenome (GOLD analysis project Ga0105348, IMG submission 83504) | Methane-oxidizing microbial communities from mesocosms in the Hudson Canyon - EN8C Hudson Canyon | ecosystem: Environmental > Aquatic > Marine > Cold seeps | place: Hudson Canyon... | reverse complement strand
GCAAAACCCTCACAAGCACCGCTTATTTATATTTTTATATTGCTTAGCGCTGTATTTGCTGCTTTAACAGATTTTGGCGATGGCGGCCCGATATTAAGAGCCTTTCTAATACTAGACCCCTTTAGTTTGGCGCTGGCTGGTTTTGATCTAGATTTAAATACTCTCTATGGCCGTATTCAAGCTTTAAAAATAACTTTAGAGCAAGGTCAGGTATGGCGTCTGATTAGCCCGGATTTCATTCATTTCAATGTAATGCATATTACCTTCAATTTATTGATGCTTTGGGTTCTGGGGGGGCAACTTGAGATGCAAAAGGGGTCTTTAGCTTTTCTTTCTCTGGTGGTATTTGTGTCGGCAATTTCGAATGTTGCCCAATTGCTGGAAACCAGTTTTTTGTTTGGGGGTATGTCTGGTGTAGTTTATGGTTTGGTAGGGTATTGCTGGTTATGGAAGCATTTTGAACCTCGAATATTCTTCCCTGATATTTTGATGAAGTTTAGTCTGGTCTGGTTAGTTTTAGGCTACACACCTGTTACCGAATGGTTAGGTTGGGGACGTATGGCTAATGCTGCGCACTTGTATGGCTTAATATCAGGTTTGATTTGGGGAGGTTTAACACTTGCTTTACGTTCAGACCGTTTGTCAAACAAGTCGTCCAATAATGATGATGCAAAAAAAAACCCAAGTACCACTCAAAAAAATGAGTGAAGTCTTGGGGTTCACAAAGCGTGAATTTCTGATGAGAGAGACCAAGTTTCAAGATCATTGTGTTGTCCTTGAAACTTGCTGCGAATAATAATGATTTGCATTTAGAGTGTCAAATAAAACTTGAGTATTTTTAGTTTTGTACTTGAGTCCACTTTTTGTGATTGTTATCCTTTCTTCCCTTCAATTAATAGCAAGAGGTATTTCATAGATGAATTTTGAAAATGTTGCTGAAGCGATTAGTTCCGATGTTTATGAACAATTTAAACAAGCATTAGAGCTTGGTAAATGGCCTGATGATCGGGTAATGAGTACTGCTCAAAAAGAAATTTGTCTGCAAGCTATCATGCTCTATGAGGCCAAGCACCAAATAGGTATGTCAGAGCGTATAGGCTATGTAGATTCAAGTAAAAAAACGGAGCCATGTGGCACTGATAAAGGCAAAGATGACGATGTTTCAACGGTGAAAATCCTTCACTAAGTTCTTTTAACTCGTTGAGCATTTTTAATAATTACAGACAGGTCGCCTGATGATCGAATTCGCTTCTGGCAGACTTGCCAAAATGACGATAGAAAAAACTGAACCTCTTTCATACTGTTTAAATATCGGTGATGAGCAGGTTGATATGAATGCCTTTATAGGTAAAACCATTCGTTTTGTTTCTAATGGTGAAATTCGTTGCTCTCACTGTCAACGTCTAACGAATAAGAGCTTTAACCAGGGATATTGCTTTCCTTGCTTCAAAAAACTGGCGCAGTGTGACCGTTGTATGATGAGTCCCGAGCTGTGTCACTTTAGCAAAGGAACATGTAGAGAGCCTGAATGGGCAGAAGAGTTCTGCATGCAAGAGCATATTGTTTATCTTGCGAATTCATCAGGCCTTAAAGTAGGCATTACACGTCATACGCAAGTGCCTACGCGGTGGATGGATCAAGGAGCGATTCAGGCTTTACCTATTTTTTCAGTTTCTACCCGCCAGTTATCTGGTTTGGTGGAAGTAATCATGAAAGAGTGGGTGGCAGATAAAACTAACTGGCGAAAAATGCTTAAGCATGATGTTGAAGAGCTTGATTTGACGCTAGAACGGGATAAATTATTTGAGCTAGCAAAAGAACCGTTATTAGCGCTGAAAGCGCAGTACCCTAATGAGCAAATTAATGCTTTAGAATCTGCGAAAGTGTGGCAGTTTGAATACCCGACGATACAGTGGCCGGAAAAAATAAAAACCTTTAACCTAGAAAAGCAAGCCATAGTGGAAGGCGAGTTGAAAGCGATCAAAGGGCAATACCTGATTTTAGATTCAGGCTGCTTTAATGTCCGCAAACACAGTTCTTTCGATGTTTCTTTGTTTACCGAAGCATCCTAACTAGTACAATAACTATAATTAACTCCGCCAGCAGAATCAGTATAACAAGACGATCATTAAGGGTCATAAGAAGATGAGTGAATCCAGCGTAAAAACTATTTACCTAAAAGATTACCAGGCGCCCGCTTTCGAGCTAGAACAAGTGAAGCTCACCTTTCGTCTCTTTGAAGATGGCGCTACAGTGCTTTCTGTTTTGAACTTTAAGCGTTGTTCTGATAAAAATGAACAAGCACTCTATCTTCATGGCGAAGACCTGGAATTACGCGCCATTAAAATAAATGATCAGGAATTGAGTGAAGAGGATTATCAGTTAGATAGCGAAGGGATGACGATTCCTTATGTGCCTGCCGAGTTTGTATTAACATGCGAAACCTGGATTAAACCTCAAGATAATAAACGTCTGGAAGGTTTATATAAATCATCTTCAATGTTCTGTACCCAATGTGAAGCCGAAGGTTTTAGGCGCATTACCTTCTATCCGGACCGTCCAGATGTAATGACCGTATTTCAAACATGTATTGAGGCCGATAAAAATTTATACCCGGTACTCTTGTCCAATGGCAACCCCATTGAGTCGGGTGATTTAAGTGATGGTCGCCACTTTGTTACTTGGGAGGACCCATTTCCAAAGCCGTGTTATCTTTTTGCTCTGGTTGCCGGGGACTTATATTGTCAGGAAGGAATTTTTGAGACCTGCTCAGGACGCAAGGTTGATTTGCGTATTTTTGTGGACCATAAAAATGCCAATAAATGTGACTATGCTCTTGATAGCTTAAAGCGTTCCATGAAATGGGATGAAGAGGTATACGGTAGGGAATATGACTTAGATATCTTCATGATTGTTGCAGTAGATGACTTTAATATGGGGGCGATGGAAAACAAAGGTCTCAATATTTTCAACTCTTCTTGTGTCTTGGCCAATACCCAGACAGCTACTGATATGGCTTATCAGCGCATTGAAGCCATTGTGGCTCATGAGTATTTTCATAATTGGTCCGGTAACCGTGTGACCTGTCGTGACTGGTTTCAGTTGAGTTTAAAAGAGGGTTTTACGGTTTTCAGGGATGCCGAGTTTTCAGCTGATATGAACTCACGCGTAGTCAAGCGTATTGAAGATGTAAACTTTTTAAGAACAGCCCAGTTTGCTGAAGACGCAGGGCCTATGTCTCACCCTGTTCGGCCAGCTTCCTATATGGAGATTTCGAATTTCTATACCCTTACGGTGTATGAAAAAGGTGCAGAGTTGGTACGTATGCTACATACGCTCTTGGGTGAAGCACAGTTTAGAGCCGGTAGTGATTTATATTTTGACCGCCATGATGGGCAAGCGGTAACCACTGAAGATTTTGTGATAGCTATGTCTGAAGTGTCTGGGCGTGATTTTAGCCAGTTTCAGAACTGGTATGACCAGGGCGGTACACCTGAAGTTAAAGTTTCATCTTCTTATGATGCAGATAAAAAACAATATAGTCTTACCTTTACTCAGTCGTGTCCAATAGGCGTTGCGGATAGCGGAGAAAAACAAGCTTTTCATATCCCTATCACGCTTGGTTTGATTGGTGGGAATGGTGAAGATTTACCTTTGAGTATTGCTGACGGACAAAGCTCTTGGGTGTTTGAGTTGGTCGACGAAACTGAGACGGTTACTTTTGAGGGGGTTGACTCAGAACCAACACCCTCTTTGCTAAGGAATTTTTCGGCTCCTGTGAAATTGAGTTATGACTACTCGGATGAACAATTATTATTTTTAATGGCGCATGATTCTGATGGTTTTAATCGTTGGGAAGCGGGTCAAACCTTGTCATTACGTGTTCTTCAAACGCTGATTCAACAATATCAAAATAAGGAAACGCTGGTTTTACCTGAGCGGTTTATTGAGGTGTTTCGTTCAATTGTATTAAATAAAGAACTCGATAAAGCCATTGTTTGTAAACTGCTGATGTTGCCTGCAGAAAGCTATTTGATTGAGTTGTCTGAAGAGGCAGATGTGGATGCCATTCATCATTCGCGTGAATTTGTACGAGCTGAATTATCCACCGCGCTGCGTGGTGAATTAGAAGCTTTGTATTATGCTAATGCAAACGTTAATATAAATACGAGTACTGGTCTGGATTTTGTTGCCATGTCTCAGCGTGCATTGAAAAATATGGCGCTATCACTTTTATCGGCTTCACCAAATAAACAAGCTGTTATATTAGCGAAGCAGCAATTCAGCACAGCGACTAACATGACAGATAGTCATGCAGCTTTAAGTGTACTGGTGAACTCCGGTGATGATTCGGCCGCTCACGCAGCGTTAAGTGAATTCTACGACAAATGGCATGAAGACGCTCAAGTGCTCGAACAATGGTTTTCAGTGCAGTCCGCTAGCGCTAGCCTTACTGACCTTGAAGGCTTGAAAAAACTCATTGCTTTACCTGATTTTGAATTGAGCAACCCAAATAAAGTGCGTTCTGTGATTGGTGCATTTTGTCAGCAGAACTTGGTGAGTTTTCATCATGAGTCGGGTGATGCTTATGCCTTACTGGCGGAGTACATTATTAAGTTGGATGATCTTAATCCGCAAATAGCTTCCAGGCTGATGATGCCATTGACGCGTTGGCGTAAATTTAATACCAATAGGCAGGCTTTGATGCTAGCGCAATTAAAACGTATTCACGGCAAAGATAACTTGTCTAAAGATGTTAGAGAAGTAGTAGAGAAGAGTTTGCCCTAGTTTTAAATATAGGGCTTTATGCGACTTAAATTCTGTTATTCCGGTAGTCTTTTTAGCCGGAATCCAGTTCTTTTATTACTACTTAAGCATTTAAATAATAGATTTCTGCTATAAACACACTGGAATGACAAGGTTGTTTTTGTTTCTCATTTCAAGCTGATGATGTAAGCAGCAGTATAAGTTTTATGCAAAAAGTAAGAATTGTTCAATTCTTACTCCAAAAATGGTCTTTTCTTTAAATAGACATATTTAATAACAAAACTTACATAGACAGATTGAAAAAATCTGCTAAAAATTAATAGGATGGCAAATCTTTCTTACCTAAGTTCCCATATCGATACAAATATTGGAAAGCAGGGTAAATAGATTTTAGGGTGGTAGTTTGTCGTTATCATCTTCGCTTTTCAATTTCGTTAAAATAAATTAAGTGTGTTTCAAGGTATTCATATGAATAACAAGTCAGTATTGCTCTGTAGTTTATTGGCACTGCTATTGGGGTCGCTCAATGTGCATGCAAAGGTTTCCTCAAAGGAAGTAAATAAATTAGGGAAATCTCTTACCCCGTTTGGTTCGATCAAGTCAGGAAACAAAAACAAAACTATTCCAGAGTGGACTGGCGGAATCACAGAAGTACCTGCAGGGTATGACGGAACGGGGCAGCATCATATTGACCCTTTCTCGACAGACGAAGTCAAATTTGCGATAAATAAGAGCAATTATCAGGGCTTTAAAAAATATATGACGCCAGGGCAGTTTGCTTTATTCGAAGCCTATCCAGATACCTTTGAAATAAATGTGTATCCAACACATCGTTCTCACTCCATGCCAGACTGGGTGCTTGAAAATACCCGTAAAAATGCCAAAACTTCTACTTTATCAAAAGCCGGCGCAGGTATTAATAATGCTTTTGGTGGTATCCCGTTTCCAATTCTTCATGGGAAAAATAACGAAAAAGCTTTGCAAGTTATGTGGAATCACTTAACACGCTGGCGTGGAATTTTTGTGACGAGTCGTTCATCTGAGCTGGCTGTTCAGCGAGACGGTGGCTACACCCCAATTACAAAACAGCAAGAAATCTTTTTTAACTTCCATAACCCGAAAGGAAGCTTCAAAAAGATGAAGAATATATTGTTCTATTATTTAACTTTCAACAAAGCACCCGCCCGACTTGCAGGTGGCGCCTTGTTAGTGCATGAAACTATGGATCAAATGAAGGAGAAACGTCAGGCATGGGATTATAACTCTGGCCAAAGACGTGTAAGGCGTGCGCCAAATTTGGCATATGACTCTCCTATTGCATCGTCTGATAATACTCGGACTGCTGATGACACTGATATGTATAACGGCTCACCAGATCGTTATAACTGGGAATACAAAGGCGTAAAAGAATTTTTTGTTCCTTATAACAACTACAAAATTGGCGGCAAGGGAGTGAAGTACCAAGACCTTGCTAAACCTGGGCACTTGAATCCTGAGTATCTTCGTTGGGAACTTCATCGTGTACATGTTGTTGAAGCAACACTAAAGAAAGGCTCGCGTCATATCTATAAAAAGCGTGTTTATTATGTGGATGAAGATAGCTGGGGTGTCGCAATGGTAGATCAGTACGATACCCGTAATGAGTTATGGCGTGTCAGTATGGCATTATTGAAAAACTATTATGAACTGCCAGGTGTTTGGAGTTCAGGGGATGTTTATCATGATCTTCAGTCTCGCCGATATAGTGTTAATGGTCTATATTCTGAAGAGCGTCAGGCACCAATATTTGAAAATAAGGTTCCAAACAAGCGCTACTTCAAACCATCTTCTTTGCGTAGAAGGGCTCGATAAGTCACTTTCTATTACAATTTTAAGTGCAAATATAACTTTCAAGTACAAAAAATAATCTGGGGTTTAGGGTGATCCTCTTGCTCTGGGAGTATTTCATACAATGATTAGGGTTGATTAATGAACGCTATATTTACCAAATTTCGTGTGTCTCTCCTTGCGGGAGCTATTGCTCTTGGGAGCTTTAGTGCACCAACTTTAGCAGTCGAAGATGTATTGGTAACGCCTTCAGTTATCGCCGCTAAAGCGCAGCAAAATTTATTGTTGGATATCGCTAAAGCGGGCGAACGTTTAGTTGCTGTAGGGGCTAGAGGGCATGTTTTGTTCTCTGATGACCAAGGGGAAAGCTGGCAGCAGTCATCCGTCCCCGTGTCTGTTTTATTAACATCTGTAGTGTTTCCAAGTGCTGGTAATGGTTGGGCTGTAGGACATTCTGGTGTTGTTTTGCATTCATCGGATAGTGGTACAACATGGGTGAAGCAATTTGACGGCAATGACGCAAACAAAATGATTATTACCCAGTCTGAAAATGTTGTGAAAGCACTACAGGCTGAGCTTGAATCTGCTTCTGAAGAAGATGCTGAAGACTTGGAATATGAAATAGAAGAAGCAGAATTTGCCCTTGAAGATTCGCGTTTTGATGCAGAAATTGGAGCAAGTAAGCCCCTATTAGATGTTTTATTTATGGATGAACGTGTTGGGTTTGTTATCGGAGCTTATGGTTTTATTTTTAAAACTGTTGATGGCGGTGTCTCCTGGAAAAATTTAGGCGCAAAAATGGAAAATCCTGATCGTTTTCATTTGAATGCCATGACGAATGTGGGTGAGCAGGTTTTATTGATTGCGGGAGAAGCAGGCGTTATTTTTAGGTCTGAGGATAGAGGTGAAACTTGGTCAGCGATTGAAAGCCCTTATAGTGGTTCTTTCTTTGGTTTAACTGAAACGGGTGAAAAAAATGTTGTACTTGCGTTTGGCCTTAGAGGGAATTTATTTCGTTCGAATGATGCTGGTCTAACTTGGAAGAGTGTCGACTCAAAAACAGAAAGTACATTGATTTCAGCGGTACATAATGGTGAGGGAGATATCTCTATTGTTGGGAATTCTGGGTCTATTTTGTTTAGTGATGACGGGGGGCGAAGTTTTTCGGAAACGATTCGAAATGATCGTTTAGGGGTCTCATCTGTCGCTTTCGTTAGACAAGATCAATTGGTGATTGTGGGTGAGAGCGGTGTACACCATACGAACTTGACCGGCACAGATCTATAATTAATTTAACCAAATACTAGAATTCTAAGAGGATTTATGAATGTCAAACCCACAAAAAAATCCAACTACTAAAACCATTGAGGTCGTTGGGTCCGGGAACATGGCTGAGCGATTAATATTTTCAAATCGCCCGGTAATACTTGCACTATTTGCGCTGTTGACGGCGTTTTTAGCGTTTAATGCCTCGCAAATTAGACCTGATGCTTCATTTGAGCGTTTGATTCCTTTGGAGCACCCTTTCATTATTAACATGCTTGATAATCGTGAAGATTTAGGGAATCTGGGTAACTCCATTCGGATTGCAGTATCTGTCAAAAATGGCGATATTTTTAATAAAGCTTACATGCAGACCTTGAGTGAAATTACGGATGAGTTATTCTATTTGCCTGGTGTAGATCGCTCAGCTATGAAGTCATTATGGACGCCCAATGTGCGTTGGATTGAAGTGACCGAAGATGGTTTTCGTGGTGGTACGGTCATACCTGACGGGTATGATGGCTCTGATGTATCTTTAGAAGGTTTAAGGCAAAATATTCTCAAGTCAGGGCAGGTAGGGCGTCTAGTAGCAGATGATTTTAAATCAACTATTGTTTACGCATCATTATTTGAAACTAATCCGGAAACGAATGAACCTCTAGATTACAAGCAGTTCTCTCTTGAGTTGGAGGAAAAAATTCGTGATAAATATCGTGCTAAAAATCCGAATATAGATATTCATATTATTGGCTTTGCTAAAAAAATTGGTGACTTGATAGAAGGTATTAGTGCGATATTAATCTTTGCATTGGTAACCATGGGTTTAACCTTAACGTTTTTGTATGCTTATTCTCGTTGCTTGGTGGGTACGCTTGTTCCAGTTATAACGTCTATTATTGCGGTTGTTTGGCAGTTAGGGATTTTAAATCTTTTGGGGTACGGTATTGATCCTTATTCTGTACTGGTTCCCTTTTTAGTCTTTGCAATTGGTATTAGTCATGGTGTGCAAATTGTTAACCAGTTGGCGGTTGAACAAGCACAGGGCTTTAACCCCTTAATGAGCGCTAGGTTAGCCTTCAGAGCTCTAGTTCGTCCAGGGATTCTGGCTTTAGTCAGTGACGCGATCGGTTTCTTGACCTTGCTCTTTATTGAAATTGATGTAATTAAAGATCTGGCAGTCGCAGCAGGTGTTGGTGTCGCGGTGATTATTGTTACAAACTTAGCGCTTCACCCCGTTATCATGTCTTATATTGGCTTAAGTAAAAGTGGCTTAAGGCATGCTAAACATGTTGAAACGAATGGCGATAAAAAATGGCGAGCTTTGTCGTTTATGGCACACCCGAGTGTGGCGCCGATTTCTGTACTGATTGCAATACTAGGTAGTGGTATTGGTATTTATTACCAGAAAGATTTAAAAATTGGAGACTTGGATAAGGGGGCACCTGAATTAAGGGCTGACTCTCGTTATAACCTGGATAATGACTTTATTATCAGTAACTATAGTACGAGTGCTGATGTGATGGTTGTGATGGTTAAAACCGCTAAAGAGCGTTGTTCCACTTATGAAGTTATGGATGTCATGGATCGAATGCAGTGGCGTCTTGAGAATACGGAGGGCGTAGAGTCAACGGCTTCATTAGTTACTGTGTCTCGCTTGGTAACTAAAGCCTTGAATGAAGGTAGCTTCAAGTGGTTTGAGTTATCGAGAAGTGAATCTATTATTAACTCCTCAATTCAGAGGGCACCAGCGGGAATGGTGAATGCAGATTGTACGATGACGCCAATGATTCTGTATCTCAAAGATCACCGTGCAGAAACGCTTGATCGAGTTGTAGATACACTTAAAGATTTAATTGACCAGTACCCAAGTGAGAACTATACCTTCTTGCTGGCAGCAGGTAATGCTGGGGTTGAAGCAGCAACCAATGAGGTTATCTCGAAAGCAAAAGATGTGATGTTGATTTCAGTTTATGCTGTTGTGAGTATCCTGTGTTTTATCACCTTTAGATCCATTTCTGCGGTGATCTGTATTGTGACGCCTTTGGCTTTAACCTCTATTTTATGTGAAGCTTTAATGGCTCAATTAGGAATAGGTATTAAAGTAGCGACCTTGCCGGTTATCGCGCTCGGGGTTGGAATAGGGGTTGATTATGGTATTTATATCTTTAGTATGCTTGAAACTAGGTTGAAAGAAGGTCTGCCATTACAAGAAGCCTATTTTGAAACGCTAAGAAATACGGGTAAAGCTGTTAGTTTTACAGGGATTACGCTGGGGGTTGGGGTGTGTACCTGGATCTTCTCACCGATTAAATTCCAAGCTGATATGGGGATTTTGTTATTCTTTATGTTTATTTGGAATATGGTGGGTAGTATGTGGTTGTTACCGGCGCTAGCGCGCTTCCTTATTCGTCCAGATAAAATGGCACAGAAAGGCAAGTTAGAAGCAAAAGCTAACTAAGTTGTAGAATTAAAGAAGAAGCCTCGCTGATGTCGGGGCTTTTTTAATTTTACAGGGCGCTAATGTGGCGTAGTCGTCGTTAGCTGCGTTTCAAAATTGAATAGTTAGCATTATTTGTATAAAATCGCGCGCTTGTCGTGATAACACGACACGTTTTTAACAAAACAAGCTTTTTCAACTTAAAAATATTATTTCATGTGATCTTTAGTATGGGTCACCACTGATAATGAGGACATTATGCCAGTTATTACACTTCCTGACGGTAGTCAGCGCACTTTTGATCATCCTGTTTCTGTTATGGATGTTGCTGCTGATATCGGCCCTGGTTTAGCTAAAGCAACTATTGCTGGAAAAGTTAACGATATATTGGTGGATGCCTGCGAAATAATTGAAAACGATGCTTCAGTTAGTATCGTGACAGCTAAAAACGATGAAGGCCTTGAAATTTTACGTCACTCTTGTGCTCATCTTCTAGGTCACGCCATTAAACAGCTCTGGCCGGATACAAAAATGGCCATTGGGCCTACCATCGAAAATGGTTTTTACTACGATATTGACTTAGAACACCGTTTGACTGATGAAGATATGTTGGCGTTGGAAAAACGTATGCTATCTTTAGCTAAAAAAGACTATCAGGTCATCAAGAAGAAAGTGACCTGGCAGCATGCTTACGATGCATTTAAAGCACGTGGTGAAAGCTATAAAATGGAAATACTTGATCGTGATATCGATTCAAGTGATTCTCCTGGGCTTTATCATCACGAAGAATATGTTGATATGTGTCGCGGACCGCACGTACCCAGCATGAAGTTTTGTCAGCACTTTAAATTAATGCGCGTCTCGGGTGCTTACTGGCGTGGTGATTCGGATAATGCCATGCTTCAGCGTGTTTATGGCACTGCATGGGCAGACAAAAAGCAGCTAAAAGGTTATTTAAACCGACTACAGGAAGCTGAAAAACGAGATCACCGTAAAATTGGTAAAAAACTGGATTTGTTTCACATGCAAGACGAAGCACCCGGTATGGTGTTTTGGCATGATAAAGGCTGGAAGATCTATCAAGAAATTGAAAGCTATATGCGTAAAAAACAGCGCAAGTATGGTTATCAGGAAATCAAAACACCTCTAGTGGTTGACCGAAGTTTATGGGAAAAGTCGGGACACTGGGACAAGTTCAGTGAGCAAATGTTTACTACCGATTCTGAAAACTCAGAGTTTGCGATTAAACCGATGAACTGTCCGTGTCATATTCAGGTGTTTAATCAAGGTTTAAAGAGCTACAAAGAGCTTCCATTGCGATTGGCAGAGTTTGGTTCATGTCACCGTAACGAAGCATCGGGTGCTTTGCACGGCATTATGCGTGTACGTGGTTTTGTTCAGGATGATGCACATATCTTCTGTGAAGAGGGTCAGATTCAGTCTGAAGTATCTTCATTCATTGATATGTTGCATGAAGTGTATGAAGATTTTGGTTTTAGTGAAATTATTTACAAACTATCTACCCGCCCAGAACAGCGTGTTGGGTCGGATGAAGTTTGGGACAAAGCAGAAGCAGCCCTTGAAGAATCATTAAATGCGAAAAAACTGGATTGGGATTTATTACCAGGTGAAGGTGCGTTTTATGGTCCTAAAATTGAATTTTCTTTGAAAGATTGTATTGGGCGTGTTTGGCAATGCGGCACAATTCAGGTTGACTTCTCAATGCCGGGTCGATTAGGTGCACAATATGTTACTGATGATCAGGGTAGAAATGTTCCAGTGATGTTACATCGAGCCGTTTTAGGTTCATTTGAGCGTTTTATCGGAATTTTGATTGAAGAATATGAAGGCGCATTTCCGTTCTGGTTAGCTCCTGAACAGGTCGCAATTCTCAATATTACCGACAAACAAGCCGAATATTGTAAAAAATTACATAAAAACATCGAAGAAAGTGGATATAGAGCACATCTGGACTTGAGAAACGAGAAGATCGGCTTTAAAATTCGCGAGCACACAATTCGGAAG
>Ga0105348_1002094_pt1 | contig 12337 bp, 8 predicted proteins | sample EN8Hudsemesocosm_2_FD_83504 | JGI IMG/M metagenome (GOLD analysis project Ga0105348, IMG submission 83504) | Methane-oxidizing microbial communities from mesocosms in the Hudson Canyon - EN8C Hudson Canyon | ecosystem: Environmental > Aquatic > Marine > Cold seeps | place: Hudson Canyon... | reverse complement strand
TATCAAGAGTTGCTATTAAATTTAATGGTTTATTTACTAAATAATTTTGGATCTCATTATCTGCAACTGTTGATTGCTTGTTGTTAATTAAGTTAACGCGCTCTTCACTTATGTCTAACGCTATAACTTCACTGTGTTGCGCTAAAAGTACGGCGTTCGATAAGCCAACATATCCTGTGCCAGCAATTGCTATTTTCATTTATTATTTTCCAGTTACAGTATTAAAATCAGATATAATAAGGCACATAACAATGAAATGTAAATCAATTAAAATTGGATAGCCATTATATCAAAAAGACTAATTCTAAAGGCTATATTCCCATTAACTGTTGTTGAATGTGAAATAGCTTGTTTTCATTAAGATTTTCAGGATTATCCATATACCTGAACCAATAAAAATAATACTCTAGGTACTTGGGGGCTACTCCATGAAACCGTCCCATTCACGCTTTTAGGCGACTGTGGTAAGGGTTAATATTCTAAATGTGAAAGACTTTATCTGCCACTTTAACACCACTGGCCACATCTAAACGTTTGTGAATCAAATCGTTTTTTACAGATAGTTCGATATAGGGCTTATAACCATCACTGCATAGTACACTATCTTTTTCCTATTTTCCTGCCAATTCTTGATGCAGAGTATTTGTCGTAACGTTTGGCAAAATGGTTTCATACGTGTTCTTAGCTCTGTCCCTAACAGTTAAAACGGGCACCCAGTCTTCTTTAGAGCGTCCTCGCTTTTTTGCCTTCATGCCTCTTTTATGAGGTTGGCGACTTAACTGCTTGGAGCCTTTTTATGAATAAGGAAACAAAGTTTCATATGCTTCAATAACACTTTCAAGCTTTGTCGCTTTAAGCACTGACGGCAGTTCAAGAAAGCGGTCGCCACCTGAGCGATGTTTTCAAGTTAATCCCGCATTCTTTAGCACATTGACGCAATACTTTGCTATCGAGCATACATCGAATGTAATCCAGCCAAAGTTCTTTGTATCTCAGTCGAGCTAACGGAGTTGCCGTTGTTGCAACAAAGGTTTTAATGCTGTTCTTACAGCGATAACGCTGTTAAAGCTAGAAACAACAATGGCATTTTTTGCCCGCGGCATCGAAGTTAGCTTCAATTACATTCATCTAAAATCACTTATATATACAAAATTGTCGCTAATCTTCCGAAAAAAGAAGATGTTAGGTACTGGTTTGTTTTAGAAATAAAGAATAAAGGCTAGTTGCTACATATAAGAAGAATTGCCTTATAGCCTTATTTAAAGTTTATCTAATAGAGACAATATATATTGAACAGTATAAAATGCTGAGCCTATTAAAAATTCACTAAACAATATGAAATCAGCAGAAATATCAAGCAGTATTTGGCTTATAGGTGAGAAACTATTTTCCATGTCCATAAATTTGGTCGTCATGTTGATGATTGCCAGAAACTTAGGCCCTGATGTATTTGGTGAACTTAATTATTTATTAGCAATAATAGCGTTATTAGCACCAATTACAGCTCTAGGTCTAAACAGTTTAATAACAAAAGAAGTATTAAAAAGGGAAGATAGCTTAAATGTAATACTTGGTAGTAGCTTAACTATTAGATTTATAGGAGGAATATTTGGATTTCTCTTAATTTTATTATTAATGTATTTTTTTGATATTGCACATGGGAAAAACATTGAACTAGCCTTACTAGCTTTTGCTAATATTTTTACAGCTGCTTATGTCTTCGATTTTTACATGCAAGCTAAAATACTCAATAAATCCGTAGTAAAATTACGTTTGTCTGTGTTCATTTTTATTAACTTAATAAAAATAGTAGGGCTTTATTATAATGCACATTTACAATTTTATATTGTCGTCAGTGCGTTAGAGTTATTTCTTACCAGCTTAGGGTTTTCAATATTATTTCAACTGAAGACAACAAGATTAAGGCAACTTAAGACTAGTACCTCTGAAGCAAAGTATTTATTAAAGCAATCAGGTTGGTTAATATTGTCTGGCGTTGCTGGCGTTATTTATCTGAAATCAGACCAATTTATGCTAGGGCTACTAAGTACCAATTCACAAGTAGGTATCTATGCCGTAGCGTCAAGATTGTCAGAAGTTTGGTACTTTATTCCTAGTGCCATTGTTATTTCTTTTTTCCCTAAACTGATCCATATAAGAGGAACACCTCTTTATAAGATAGAATTACAAAAGTTAAATGACCTACTATTTTTTATTGCTATTTTGGTTGCCATTCCTACCACATTACTTGCCAAACCTGCTATCATCCTACTTTTTGGCGAGGCTTACCAAGATGCTGGCATCATATTAAGTATCCACATATGGGCAGGACTTTTCATTTTTATGCGAACATTATTAAGTAAGTGGTTAATAAATGAAAACTTGCTTAAATTTGCCTTAATTACTCAAGGAGCAGGGGCTATCATGAACGTAGGCTTCAATTTTTGGTTAATCCCTATATATGGTGGAATAGGTGCAGCAATTGCGACTGTGATTTCTTATGCCTCAGCCTCATATTTTGCACTTTTTTTCCATAGAAAAACATTACCTATGGCCAAAATCATGACCAATTCATTTCTATTACCACTTAGACTAATTATATACAGACAACTGTTATATAAAATACAAAAATAATTTTTAATAAACCTAGTATGAATTACCCATTGCCATCAATTACTGAACAAAGAAAAGAAAGAGTCCCACATAAACATATTAAATAACAGCTTAAATCATCAAGGAATAAAGAGCAGTGATCATTGAACTGAAAGGTGTCGAATTTGAAAATAAAGGCGCTGAACTAATGTTACATTCAGTATTATCTCGCATCGAAGAATATTGGCCAGATGCCGAAATAGCGCTGACACCAAGTGGAAAAGCTCCCTATCTAAAACGTGCTAGGTTGGGCACTTGGCAAAAACTTAGCATTAGAAAATTATATTTCGATTTCAACGATCTAACTTATTATTTACCTAAAAGACTTAGAAATTGGCTAAAAAAATGGGGCATTGTTACCGAAGCAGATATTGATATGATCATAGATGCTTCTGGATTTTCCTACTCCGATCAGTGGGATCCTGCGATGAGCATTCGTCATCTTGCTGGCGAAATCAATCGGCAAGCTAAACATAAAAAACCTTATATTTTCATGCCACAAGCATTTGGGCCTTTTAGTGCAGCTCCTGTTAGAAAGAATATTAGAAAAAGTTTCAAAAATGCAGCTTTAGTATGTGCTCGAGAAAGTGATTCTTACAGCCATCTACATAACATTACCGGTGATTTACCTCATTTGAAGATATTTGGTGACTTTACCAATGTCGAAAAAGGAATAGTTCCAACTTATTTCTTCGAAGGTCAAAATAAGGCATGTATTGTACCCAATAAAAACATGATAAACCCTAGAAATAAAAACAAGTCTTGGCTCAACAGCTATAAAAAAACGCTTATTGATGCAATCAAAATATACCAAGAGAAGGGACTTACTCCATTTTTCTTAAATCATGAAGGCAAAGAAGATGGGCAACTTATTGATGAAATCAATCAATCATTGTCGACACCGCTAACGGTTATTTATGAAGAAGACCCTATTGCAGTAAAAGGCATTATAGCAAATTGTAAAGCAGTATTATGTTCTCGGTTTCATGGCTGTGTTAGTGCATTAAGTAATGATATTGCATGTATAGGTACCAGCTGGAGCCACAAATACGAGCGACTATATGATGGTTATGAGGCTTCAACCTTGCTTTTATCTCCTAATGTTTCTACTGATGAGTTGAAAGACATTATTACATTATCTTTAAATGAAGAAGCTGATGTGCAAAATAACATTAAGAAAAAATCAAAATACTTCAAAGAACAAACAGAAGAATTGTGGCAAACAGTTGTTAACGCAAGTAAAAAGTTCAAATAAAAATGCAAGAAACCATATTAATCACCAGCAATGCCTATTTCCCTAATATTGGGGGTGTTGAAAATTCATTAAGATATCTAGCTAATAGCTACACAGATATGGGCTACAAAGTATTAGTAGTTGTTAGCGAGGTATCTATTGATGGCAAAACTTTACCTACAGTGGAAGTAATAGATAATGTTACTATTTATCGGTATTCCTCTTTTGCTCACCTGAATGGGATAAGAAAATGCTGCAGATCGATATGCTCTGCATTTAATGCTTGGACGTTACTGAGAAAGCTCAGAAGAAACAATAATATTATTTTAACATTGAGTCGATTTCATACTACAACACTACTCGCTAAGTTAGCGAAATTGCCCAATATAATATACTTAGTGCCTGGTGTAGTGAAAAACCAAAACAACAGCACTAATTTAGTGAAAAATTCAGGAATAAATAAGCTGAAGCTCAATTTATCTCTGACATTACATCACTTTATTCAAAAGAATGCCTTTAGACATTGTGATCAAGTTTTTGTATTTAGTCAGAATATGGTTAAACAAATAGCGGATGTACTACCTGCTCTTGGCAATATCCCAATAGTAAAACCTGGCGTTGATAGTGAGCGTTTTTATCCTGCAAATAATAAATTAGAGCTGAGATCACTTTATAAAGTGCCAACTGATAAAATAGTATTACTCACCGTCGGCCGTTTTGTTCGAGCAAAAGGCTTTGAACTTGTTATTGAAGCCATGAAAAAATTACCACAATGCCACTTAGTTATGGTGGGTGATGGCGAAAATATGTCGGTCATTAAACAGAAAATAAAAACTAATAATTTAGATAACCAAGTTAGTTTGGTTGGCTCACAAAGTAATACTGTACCTTATTACCAATTAGCAGACATTTTTTTAATGTCCTCAACATATGAACCCTTAGGTCAAACAATTCTTGAAGCTTTGTCTACTGAACTTCCTATTGTTGCTTTTAAAGGTAATTCAGTCACTACAGCGACACAAGAGTTATTAAGTGAAAATGAAGCGGTATATACTGATAACATCACGAGTGATGGTTTAATAGCAAGCATAAATAAGTTAACCAACACCCAATCTTTAATGGATGACTTATCGGCACAAGGGAGAACGATAGCAACAGCACGTTTTTCGTGGCAAACCCTAGCAAAACAAATTTTGGACTTTAGTTGTAATGACGCTAAACATTCCTAAAAAAATAGCTTTAGTACCTTTATTCTGTTTCTTAGTATTGGTGCTATTACCAATAATAGATAATCTAACGGGCGCCCTATTTAAATTAAAAATCATGTCTCAAGGTGCAATAGGCTCACCTTCTCAACTAGCGCGCTTTGTTCTGTTTGTTTTTGTTATATGGTTAGTTAACCACGAAAAATATAGCAAGCCATTACGAACAATTATGGCTATAACCTGTTATTTTCTCTTCATAGAGATAGTTATTGCCTGCTTTCACATGAACCTAAAAGCGTTTTTAACAGGAATAATATTTTCAATAAAAATGTTATTTTCATTAAGTTGCTATTATTACATCGCTTATTGGCTGAATAATGATAAGGCAAAGACTATATATTTAATTAAACAGTTAATTAAATACGGTACTGTTGTTTCAATATTAGTGCTAATTTCTTATTTATCTGGCTTTCATATTGCCAATTATTCAATGGGTTTAGCTACTCGAGGACTTTTTGTTTCAGGTAATGGTTTAGGAGTTTTATTAGGTACAAGTACTATTTTACTTGTACATTATAATAAAAAAATTACCTTTCTTTTACTCTTACATATATTCATGCTACTACTGACCACTGCTTTACTTGGCACAAAAGCCAGTTTAGTGTTTATACTGGTCGCATTAATATTATTAGCAACAAAACTTGCCAAACAAGCACCCGTCATTACTGCGATTTTCATTACGTTAATCAGTATTTATTTACTTTTACCATTGATAGAATTATTAGGTGGTATATTCGAAAATATAATATTTAAATTTAACAATATAGATGACAAACTCCACTTTATAGCGAGTTCTAGAGATCGTTTTGTAAAAGATGCATTTGCACAGATTGATGTGAACGCTTTCAATGCGCTACGAATTTTATTTGGTGGTGGAGCATATTATGCGTATAGTGATTTTCATTCGGGTATAACTGTACTGAGAAAAACACTAGAAAATGATTTATTTGAATTGTTTTTCTCTTACGGTATTTTAATTGTATTTGCGTACCTGGCTATATATATATTTGCCTTAAAAGAATGTCTAAAAAAGGGGAACTTTATTATTGCAGTTGCTCTAAGTTTAATATTTTTTCATTCCATCACCATGGGGCATGTATTATTTAACGGTACATCAGCCATCTGTTATGCATTATGCTTAGCTGTAGCGACTAAAGGCGCAAAGGTTCGTTGTAATGACTTTTAACGCAACAGTAATTATTCCGCTTTACAATAAGTCTAAGTATATTCTTAGAGCAATTGACTCTGTGCTATCACAACAACTACCTGTAAATTATATAATTGTCGTTGATGATGGCTCTACCGATGATAGTGCGCTAAAAGTAACATCACTAGAAAACCCAAAAATAACCTTAATCTCGCAAAATAACCAAGGTGTATCTGTCGCTCGCAACACAGGAATTGATGCAAGTATTACCGAATATGTATTATTACTAGATGCAGATGATATCTGGTTACCTAATTTCACCACAGAAATATATAAATTAGCAACCAAATACCCTGATGCAGGAATGTTGGCTACAGCATATGCCTTCAAGGAAAAGGGAAATATTATCCCTGCAAAGTTGAAAGAAGTTCCTAAAATTCAAGGGCTATTAAATAATTATTTCCAATCATGCATAAAAGCAGACTTACCTATTACCGCTTCTTCAGTTGCATTAAAAAAAACAAAGTTTCAAGTAATAGGCTCATTTCCAATAGGAATGAAAATGGGCGAAGATCAACTTACATGGTCAAGAATGGCGTATCACTTCCCAATTGCTTATAGCAATACCACAAGCGTTTATTATGATCGTACTATTGATGACAGTGCCTGTAAAACACATTTAATTACAGAGTTAGCGCCCCATATCAAAGAATGGAAAAAAGATATCAAAGACAACAGAGTCCCTAGCTATCTAATGGCAAGTTTGCAACAACTACTGCACTTTAGTGCCTTATATTGTGTAAAAAACAATTTAAAGTTAAATAACAAACGCAAAGCAAGAAAATTACTTTTCTCTGAGCCATTAATTAAGAAAGATTTTTACTGGTTAATTAGCGTTTTATTAACCTATTCACCTCAATTCATTATTAAACGAGTTCTTTAATGCATACTTTGTTACAACGTATTAAACAAACACCTGATATTACAAAGGAGTTAGAGAACAGTATTACTAAATCTGATTACCCTTGTACGGCGATATCTTTTGTTAACCCTTTTTCATATCAGTTATTAAGAAAAGATACTAAGTTCTATCAAGACATAGATCACTTTTATAGTGATGGCATAGTTTCTAGCAGCGTTTTTAGCAAACTTTTCAAACAAAAAATTCCCCGAGTAAGTTTTGATTATGGATCATTTGCCAAAAAATTCCTCGAACAAGCTGAACTACACCAATTACCAATATTTATAACTGGTAGTAAAGAAGAACAAATAAAAGGGGCGATGAAACAGTTTACGCTTGCTTACCCACAACTAAATATTTGTGGTTATCATAATGGATATTTTGATGATGACATGAAAATTATTAAGCTTATTAAAGCAAGCGGAGCACAATATGTTATTTGTGGTTTAGGCACGCCTAAACAAGACATTTTTGCCCAAAAGGTAAAATCATCCTTAGCTTGCCAAGTAAAACAAATATATACCTGTGGAGGATTTTTACACCAGAGTAAAAATAAAGTGGATTACTACCCTTATTTTATCAATAAATACAACCTCAGATGGTTATATCGAGCTTTTAAAGAGCCTGATGTTGCTAAAAGGTTACTAACTAAATACCCAACGTTTATTTTTTATGCTCTATGGGATAGGTTTAAAAAGTAATTCCAATAATCATTAAGTCAAACGACCTTTATTCTTTCTAAGCAACAGGCTCTGTGATAAAGTCTTGCCATATTTTATCACGTAACATTTAATAAAACATAGCGATAATTTGTTGATAAGTGCCGCCATATATCCCTACTAACTTTATTCCTAAGATATTTAAAAAAACTAATATGAGTCTTGAAACTACAGTAATTAAAAACGATCTTTGTTCCGGTTGTGGTGCGTGCAGTTATATTCAACCAGAAAAATTTCAAATGAAATTCGATCAATATGAAATGATCAAAGCTTATGTAATAGATGATATTTCACCTCAAGATAGTGTCGTCGAAAATGTTTGCCCATTCTCTAATAACAGCAAAAATGAAGATACATTAGCACAAGAACTTTATCCTGAAGCAAAATTTTCTGATGAATATTTAGGTAGATACAATAGCACCTATGTGGGCTATGCCAACGAAGGCGAATTCAGAACAAAGGGAAGCAGTGGTGGCACTGGAAAATGGTTACTTCAAGAACTTCTTAATCAAGACCAAGTTGACTATGTCATACAGGTTGCCCCTGAAGTTATTGATGGCGAATTATTTTCGTATCGTGTTTATAAACAAGGTGATAACTTAACAACAGGCGCTAAGTCGGCTTATTATCCTATCACTTTAGACGGTGCTTTAGACTTTATGAAGGAACACGATGGCAGGTACGCGGTAACTGCGGTACCTTGTTTTTCTAAAGCATTAAGAAATTTAGCTGATAATGATGAACTCATAAATAAGCGTTTATCTTTCATAATAGGTATTGTATGCGGCCATTTAAAATCAGCTTATTTTGCTAAATTACTTAGTTGGCAAGTAGGTATTAATCCCGAAAGCCTAAAAGGCATCGATTTTCGAGGGGAAATACAAGGTGGCGTAGCAAACGACAAAGCCCTCTCTGCTACATCACTAGATGGAAATCATTCAACTCCTGTTGCGACACGCTCACTGTTTGGTGGAAACTGGGGATATAACTTCTTTAAATATAAAGCCTGTGATTACTGTGATGACGTTATGGCTGAAACTGCCGACATTTCTATTGGTGATGCATGGTTACCTGAATTTATTAACGACTCTCGCGGACATAATGTTATTGTTTGTAGAAATACGATTATTGATAAGATCATTAAAAAAGCCACCATTGATAATAAATTATCAATGGAAACTATCGCACCTGAAAAAATTGCTCATTCACAACTCGGTGGCTTCAAACATCGTAGAGAAGGTTTAAACTATAGAATAACTAAAGCAAAGTCATTAAATGAATGGACACCAAACAAACGTTTTATTACTGGGAAAAACACATCTTCAGTAAGAAAAAACGTTTACAACTATAGAATAATTATTAGAGAACAATCAGAAGCTCTCTTTAAAAAAGCATTACTAAAAAATGACCTTTCATATTTCATTGATAAAATAAGTCCCTTAATAAAGCAATTAGAATATACACCTTACTATTATAAAATAATCAGCTTTATGAAAAGAGCGTTTAACAAGATTAAAAGAACATTAATTGGGTAATATACTTTTATATGCTAATAAATCTTCAATTACAGGCTGAATTAAACGATTACCAAACTCACTAAGATGATTATCATCATAATATAGTGGTCGTCCATCTTTCGCAGCAAAGCAACGACTATCATCACAAAGTTGCTTTGTTGGGTCTATAACCGTAACTTCACAAGCTACTGCTGCATTATCTATTGTTGATAGCACCGCACTATTACGTTGCCTATATTCTGCTTTAGTGACAAATGGACTGGTTATATCACCATCTAAAAGTCGCTTGGCAACAAATTTAGGTACTTGAAAACTAAATTCTGGAATAGGTTTTATCAAAGAAACAGGGTTAGTCTCTTTTAACGAGCATAGCGTTTTTGTTAAATTAATTTCGAATTGTTGTTCTATTGTTTGAGTTACAAATCTCTCATCGGTAAAATAAACTAGTGGTTGATTATTACCCACCTTACCTTTTAAGTAATATGACCACCGATTAATCATCACCACAGGAACACCAGAATAATTTTCTTGAATATAATCAAGTTCGTTAGCGACAAAATCTCGACAATAAGTACTATTATTACCTAGCTGATAAGTAGACTGAACTGACAAACAGCCCGCATAAGCAATAAACAAGACACTGCCTTTATCTGCAACCGATTCTGCAACAGCACTGACAATGGCACTGGCATGGCTATCACCAAAAAGTATCACCGCGACCTCATCATTGTTATCGCCGTATATGCAATGAGGAGATTGGGTTGTATGTTCAACTAAACATGCTGATTTACGTGGTTCGCGATTTACATACTCTTGATCGGCTACAAGCACTTTTTTTGAAAAACGTTGTTCAATAGGAAAACCATTATTAAGAAAAACTAACGTCGCTAAAACAAATACCACTGCGGTAATGCCAGTAAATAATGTGAGTTGTTGCCACATAACTTTGCGTATTTTTGCAAAGATTTGCTCAACAAACAAATAGGATAAGTAACCACAAACAAATGACAGTATTATACCAATAATAACATTGAACAAATTAAAACCAAAAGAAAAAACTGAAAGAGCAACAACAAACGGCCAATGCCAAAGATATATAGAGTAAGAGGTAACGCCAACAAATTCTATGATTGGATTTTTAACCAGCCAACTCTCGTTATTAGCAGCATAAATAACTAACATAGTGCCAACAATAGGTAGTAAAGTTAAATAGCTCGGCCAAATGAATGACTTATCAAAAAACAAAATACTACTAAAAATAGACAACAATCCTAAATAAAAAAAAGGATTTTTCGCTTTTTTCTTAAGTGTTACCGGAAATAAATAAACAATGCCGCCTGCTAACATTTCCCATACTCTACCAAGCAAACCAAAATAAAGCGTTTTATCGTTAACAGAAGCTAAATAAAGCACATAACTAAAAGATGCAACGGCCATAATTACAATAGCAACTTTAATCCCCGAAACAGCCCAAAAGCGACGAATAGCTAATAGTATAATTGGATAGATAATGTAAAATTGCCATTCTACCGATAAAGACCAAGTATGTAGTAACCATTTTTCGTGTGACGTTGGATCGAAATAACCAGCCTCGCCGATATAAATATAATTGGATAAAAAGGCGACACTGGCAGCAACATGCTTAGATAACAACCGATATTCACTCGGTAATAATAAAAACCACGCTAATAGCAATAACACTAAACACATAAAGGCTAATGCAGGAATAATACGCTTAGCACGAGCTATGTAAAATTTGAGAATCAAAAATTTATTCGCTTCAAAACCTGAAACGATGATTTTCGTCATTAAAAAACCAGAAATAACAAAAAAGACATCCACACCAACATAGCCGCCTGAAAAAGCAGCTATTTTAAAGTGAAAAAGAACAACAGCTATTACAGCTATTGCTCGTAAAAAATTTAAGTCGTAACGAAAACTTAGCGATTTAGACTGCTGGTTGGGTAACATGGAAATATTTAAGCCGCCTACTAAACTTCACGTTTAAAAATAAAACGAATTGTAAATATCACGAAACAAAACACGCCACCAACTAAGCCACCTAATATAGTTATTAATGCTTTTTTAGGAGCAGATGGATTTTCAGGATAAATGGCGGGGTCTATAATCCGAAAAATATATTCATTACGCGCTTTTGCTAACGTTGATGACTTTAATTGCTCTTCAATAAGCGAATAAAATACATTTCTAATTTCAGAGTTTTTTTCCAAATTCAGCTCTTGTTGTAAAAAAGATATTTGTGCTTCCTTTTCGTCTAACTCAGTTTGTCGTAATGAATTATTTAGTTTTTCAACTAACATACCAAGCCATTGTTGTGCCCTTTGAGGATGGTAATAAGTTAACCACATTCGTGTTACTTTATTGGTTTTATCTACATCGACTTCCAATAATGATTTCATTTTAAGGTGAATTTCTAAATCGGTTGGATAATAAGAAATTGTTAATCCTGGGCGAGGAAGCCACTCTTTTGTTTTAACATTAAATTTACCTTCATCATAAATAAACTGCTTTTCCGTGTTATCCCATGACTCTACAGCAAAAAGTAATGCTTCAATTTTATTATCCTTAACAAAATCAACAAGGAATTTTCTTGATTCAAAAATTTGTAAAGCAATAAGCTTTTTATTTTTTCCTGAATTTATATTTATGCCAGCAATACTGGCAAGACCACCTAATTGACCAGCAATCCCTCCCATGTCTCCAGAGGTTGAGTCAGCATCAGCCAGTAATATTTCTGAGGTATATTCATCCGGTAAATTTATGGCTATTAAAGCAAAAACAATGGCAAAACTAAAACCCAAAGCGATAAACCATTTCCATT
>Ga0105348_1002087_pt1 | contig 12377 bp, 13 predicted proteins | sample EN8Hudsemesocosm_2_FD_83504 | JGI IMG/M metagenome (GOLD analysis project Ga0105348, IMG submission 83504) | Methane-oxidizing microbial communities from mesocosms in the Hudson Canyon - EN8C Hudson Canyon | ecosystem: Environmental > Aquatic > Marine > Cold seeps | place: Hudson Canyon... | reverse complement strand
GCTGGATCCCCGATTAAACACTTCGAGGATGACAATACTGGTGTCATACCGGTAGTCTCTTGAGCCGGTATCCATTGTTTTATCGTGCGTTATTTAATAGCTGGATCCCCGATTAAACACTTCGAGGATGACAATACTGGTATCATACCGGTAGTCTCTTGAGCCGGTATCCATTGTTTTATCGTGTGTTATTTAAGAGCTGGATCCCCGATTAAACACTTCGAGGATGACAATACTGGTGTCATACCGGTAGTCTTTTGAGCCGGTATCCATTGTTTTATTTTGTGGCATTTAAAAGCCAATTATTTGTTGTTCCTCACTTCCCAAATAACGTAACCATTTTTTTATCTGCTTCTGGCTTTCTAGGCTCAGGCTTTTATTTTCAGCTAAGGCACTAAAAAAGCTCAGGGCTTTGTCTTTTCTCCCTAGGCTGTTATAGCTGGCGCCGAGTTGTAGTAGAAGCCATTCACTTTCTTTATCAATCGAAAAACTGGTCCAACTTTCAGTGTTTGTTTTCAGACGTGCTTCGAGGTTTTTGGCGAGTTTACGCCAGTCTTCTGCTTCTACTAAAAGTTGTGCAAACTGCTTCAAAGCATCTTTATGAGATAAGGAGGATGGTGATTTTTCAAAGCTGCTAATGGCCTTGTTAGTATTGCCAGCATGTTGCCAGGCATGTGCGAGTAGGCGTATATTTTCAAGGCTTTTATCTAGTTCGTTTATATTAAGATAATGTTCGAGAGTCGTCGCTGCCCTGACAGCATTGTCTTGTGCAATTAATAAACGAATATATCTTAAGCGTAGTGTCTTGTTAGTGAGCATGTCTTGCTCAGCCATCGTTTCCATGGCAGCCAGGGCTTTACCGGTTTTCCCTAATTTAAGTAAAGTATAATTCCACTGGGACCAGTAAGCTTCATTCTCAGGGGCAGCAGTTAATAATGTTGTCAGAGTATGACTCGCAGCCTGATAATTTTTTTCTTGCAGGTAGCAATTCAGTTGTATTTTTAATAAGGCTTCGTCTGCTATTTTTAACTGTATCACGCCTTTTTCACTCGTGGCAATCGCTTGAGGGCAGTTTTCTAGTTGGTACCAGGATAGTGCGATCAGGTAGTAGTCCTGAGCGCTGGCTTCGTTTGTTTTGCGTTTCCCTTTATCTTTTTCTTTTCCCTTTTCTAGCGACATCCATTGCTCAAGTGCGCTTATTGTTGCCTGATAGTCCTCGACTTGAAAATGTAGCTGCGCCTTTAAATGGCGAATGTTTTGTAGTGTGCCTGGCTTGAGTGATTGTAGCTCAAGTGTGCGAGTGAGCAGTTTTATTGCGTCTTTATACTGGCCGGTTTCAGCATAAATATAAGCCGCATTTTGTAAGGCCAAAGAAACGATATAGGCATTACGCTGATAATTACTGACTAGCTTTTGAAGCGCGCTTAAGGCGGCTTGGCCTTGCTCTTGTGCCACTAAGGATTGTATTTTCTCAAGCTGTTTATAGGCCGACTTATTTATTTTTGCATGTTTATTCGGGGCAAGCTGGTCGAGGGACGCGGGTACTTCGAAGGTTAATGTATTGCTTTGTGCCATGCATGAAAAAGACACCAGAGTGAGGCCAAGCAATAAGTGTGAGAATATCCTAGTTAAGGTGCTCATTTTTCTGGCTCAAATTTAATGGTCTGCACGACTTGGCGAGCTGTGGCTTTGCCGGCTAATAGTTGGGGCTTAAACTTCCACTTTTTGACGGTGTTGAGGGTGGTTTGGTCAAAAATCCCCTCTGGCTCGGCTGCTAGAATGACCAGCTCAGTAACGGTGCCTTTTGGCGTAATGGTAAAGGAAATATTCACCCAACCGCTTATTTTGGCTCGGCGAGCACGTCTTGGGTATTTCGGGCCAGGTGTGAGTAAGGGGAATAAATCTTCATCAAAGCTGGGTTTAAGTGTGCTGATTTTAGTCGGCTGAATCATGGTGGGAGTGAGGGTTATGTCTAATTGGCTGATATTCAGGTTCAGGTTTGCTTTTAGAGGTATCTGAGCCGGGTTAAGGTCAAACGCTTTAGGTCGCTCTAAAGGGATAAGGCTAAGTGGGTTTTCAGTGGGCGGTGCAAGGCTGGGCGCTGGCGGTGGCGGAATGAATTGTTCAATTTCAGGCTCGGGTTCGTTGCTAGTCTCAATCTGGGGAGGGCGAATAAAATCGATGCTCTGTAAGGATGAAATACTGGCTTTGTTTTGAAGCTTAGGGCTAATGAGCTGCGCCATAAACCAGGTCGATAGTAATAGTGACAAACTTGCGGCGAGTAAGGCTGGTATCCACCGGAGGCTTGAACTACCAGCGGCACGGGGATGCATAGGCTCCGGTGTATTAGATGCGGGCGTATCTGAAACCGGCACTTTAGAAACCTACACTGCTGTTGGGTTGCTGTGCAGCAACGGCTACTTTTTTCGCCCCAGCCAGCTTGGTTTGATCTAATACCTTGATGAGTACGCCTGTTTGGGCGGCTTGGTCAGACTGGATAATCACGCTGCTTTCAGGGGACTCCGAAAGTAAGCGCTCTATGTTGCGGCGAACAGAACGAAGATCTACCTGGCGTTTATCTATCCAGACCTGATTGGTGTTGGTGATCGCCACTACAATGGCTTGTTGTGATAAGGGCGCGGCACTTTGGGCTTCTGGCCGATCAATGGCTACACCTGCCTCACGTACAAAACTGGTGGTGACAATAAAAAAAATCAATAGAATAAACACCACATCCAACATCGGCGTCATATTGATTTCAATGTCGTCTTCATCATTTTTAAAATAGGGGAAGCGATGTCTCATAAGCTCTTTTTATTCCCGGATTCTGGCAAAGTGAGTTGAGTAGACAAAAGATGCTGTTGTGTACGTATCATACGTGAAATAACTTGTTGTAATATCATCCCTATAATGGCGACAAACATGCCGGCCATGGTCGGTATAGTGGCCTGAAAAATACCCGATGACATGAGTCGAGGATTACCTGTTCCAGTGAAAGACAAGTTATCAAATACCAGTACCATACCGGTTACCGTGCCAGTTAAACCCAGTAAAGGACTCGCTATTACGCAGGTTTTTAATAACCATTGCGCTTGATTCAAGTGTAAGTGGCCTTGGGCTAAGAGTGACTCACGAATGCGCTTTGCTTGCCAGGATTGTTTATCTTCTCGCGCGACCCATTGTATTTGCCAGCTCTGTAGCTGTGCCGGAAACGTAAACCTGAGATACAAAATACGCTCAAAGAACAGGGCAAAGATGGTTAAGGCCAGTAATAGTATTGCCCAAAGTAAACCGCCGCCTTGTTGAATGAAGGCGCTGATTTGACTAAGTACTTGTTCGATTCCCATCAGCCTAATCAGCCTGATGGTCTACTGGTTTTCCGGGTTTACTATGCCCAGAGCCAGGCCCAGAGCGTGACTCTAGTGATTGTGCAATCAAACCGAGACTTTGCTGGCTCAGAAATACCATGACTAAGCGGGCTCGTGATGAAACAAAACTATGCGAAAATAACAGCGGCACAGCAACCAGTAGGCCCAGAACCGTTGTCATTAGTGCCTGGGATATGCCGCCTGCCATTAGCTTAGGATCGGCACTGCCCACTAGGGTAATGGTTTGAAAGGTGTTGATCATGCCGACGACAGTCCCGAGCAAACCCAGTAAAGGCGCCACAGCAGCTAATAACTTCAACACGCCTAAGCCTTTATCCAGTCTAGGCATTTCCTGTATCACAATTTCCTGCAAGCGAACTTCAAGGCTTTCTGTATCGGGTTCTATCGCCGTGCCTGCTTTTTCATCGACTGTTGAATCGAGTGTGGTGGCAGGTAAACTATTTTGGTAAGCCGCAAATATCTTGCCTAAAGGGTTATTGGTATTGATGTGCTCTGGCGTTTTTATTTGTTGGCTAATTTGATGTCTTGTACGGGAGATGATGATCCAGCGAGCCCCTGCTAATGTGATGCCGATTATACCGAGTATGATGATGGCATAACCTATGTATCCACCTTGTTGTAGTCTTTCTTGCCAAGTAGGCAGCAAAGCCAAGCGCTCAAGCACCACACCACGAGAAGGGTCAATGACCACGGGGATGATCGTATTAGGGCTTAGAGATTGATACGCTTGGGTTTTGATAGTATTTAAATAATGGTTTGCTGGTTGCTGACTTGCTTCTGCCAAGCTGTGTTGAGCGCTATCGTATTGTAAAAAACGCCCGGATGCGGTGGCTGTAAATGGGCCGACGCGCTGAATAGTTTGGCTATTGGCTTCGCCGTTAGGCTGTGCGACTAAGCTTTGAAAATTGGTGACCTGACCGCTTTGCAGAATATCCTGTTGCAGCAGTGCTTTTAGGGCATCAAGATCTACCGATTCTGGTAGGATCTTTTTTGCTACCATGCTTTGTAGCTGCTTTACCTGTTGAGGGTGCTCGCTGCTAATTAATGAATTTTGGCTATTGACCAGAGTGTCTGTTGAGACCTGTTTCCAAACCGAGAATAAATCTCTTAAGGCATGGGCGCGTTCGTTTAGTTGGGTCTTAAGTTGTTTTATCTCATGAGCGCTTAGTTGTACATCTGTTTTCAGTTGCTCTAAAGCATGTTGTTTCGCTTGAACCTGTTTTTTTAGTTGCTTAAGATTGTTTTGCTGCTGATATTTTTCATCGAGGAAGCGTTGCTCACGCTGGCGGTTCAGCTTGGCTTGTGTCTGACGTTGTTGGCGCATCCCCTCATATAAGAGATTGAGTTTTTGCTCAGCTGACTGCTTTTTTGAAAACGTTTTTTCGGCAGGCGCTTGCTTTGAAAGTGACTGTTTTGAAATGTGCGTATCTGAGGCGTCTGTATCTGAAGCAATGGAGGTAGTCGATATCAAAGAACACAATGAGAGTAATCCGCTTAGATACACTGCTTTAAAATTGGCAATCATTATTCAGCTCCCTCTGTTCTGACCGTGCTGCTGTGCACAGTGTTAATCGACACAGGTAAAGTAAGCAGGCTGTGAGGGCGCTGTTTTTTTGCGATAAGAATACCTTGTTGAATATCTTTCAAATTTTCAGGATCAATTTCATTCCAGCGTTGCAGGCTTTTATTCCAAAAACCACCCGCCAGTCCATCCAGGCGTTGGAAGTATAAGCCAACACGGCCAACTCTTAGTAAGTCGACTCGAATAGCTTGTCCGTTTACCTGAATACTTTCTTGATAGCTTTCAATGGTGTAGCCAAATTCGCTTTCAATCTGGTAGGTGTCTAATACCTGTCGATACTGTTCCGCTAACTCTATTTCTGGAGACAATAAGGTTTGCTTTAGTGTCGTTAGTCGGGCATTGCGCTCAGTTAGATGAAATGGCAGATCTTTTTGAATAGTTAACTCTAGCCAGTCAATCATCGATAAGAGTAAAGGAATGATATTATTTTCGGTTTTTGAAACCTGTAACAGTTGATCCTTTAAAGACGCTTTGTGAATGTCTTGTTGTTGACGGATCTTTTGGCTATGGCTGAAATTGATATTAAGTTGCTCTAAAGCCAAAGACAGTTTTTTATGCTCTTCGAGTAATACTTCGCTTTGATCCAGGGTGTTGTTGATTTTTTGCTGGCTGCGTTTGCCTTCCTGATGCATTGTTTCGGCTTCTGCGATTGAAAGAGCTAACTTTTCTTGGGCGATAGCTGGATTGAAACTGAGAAAGGATAACAGCATTGCGAAGCAGCCCAGGCCATAAACAGCACGAAAGACAGTCAGCTTGATTGGGTTTAAAGTATTCGATAAAGGCATAGATAAAGTTTGATACTTAAGCAAGAGGGAAGTCTCTTTAGTGTAGATCAAAGATTGTGTTTTACCGCACTAATTTGAGCTTAATATTTATGCTGCTAAACGACAGTCAAGCGAGGTAAAAGCTTGTGCACAGGTATATTGAGTTTCTTTGCCAGTTGTTTGGCCAGCGGCTGTAATCGTCGGCTATTTATTTGCGGTAAGCCATCTTTAAAGGCATAGGCAATCAGGTTGCCGTCTTCAATTAAGCAGGTCATACAGTGGCCACCAAAATTGTCTCTAATTCGTTGTATTGCCTGGGGGTGGCTGCCACCGCCCTGATCCCACAAATTTAATACTAATATGCCTTCACTGTTTAGATTATTGAAGCAGTCGCTTAAAAAATCCGGGCTTAATTGGGACTCAATCATGCCATCGCCATTATAAATATCCGCAAAAATTAGATCACTTTTTTGCGGGGCATTCGCCATGTATTCACAGGCGTCGTGAATGTGCAGTGAGAGCTCTGTATATGAGGGCAAATCAAACCACTCTTTGGCAACATCGACCACTTGCTGCCTTAGCTCCACGGCATTGAGAACGATATTCTCATCATATTGACGCAAGCTATGAATAAAGCTGCCGGCACCCAGGCCGAGTAGGGTGACATGACTAGGTTTGGGTTTGTATAACAAGGCCAGCATCATCGCTTGCGTATATTCATAGTGCAAAATGGCTGGATTCAATGTGTCGATACAGCTTTGCTGCGCGTCTTCACCAAAGGCCAAATAACGTAAGGCGCCGTTTTCGAAAACACTGATGGTCCCGTATTCATCATGACAATGATAGATTTCGACACCGGGTATGCTCATAAAAACAGCTCAATGATTAAGGATGGGTAGCAGAAGTAATTTACTGGCAAGCTATGGTACAAAGGCGCCTCTCTCGGTGCGCACGGCGCACCCTAAATTATTGAGACGTATTCCTATAGGGTGCGCATCGGCATATCAGCCCTTGATGATGTCGGTTAACGCGCCGATCAAGCTTTCACACTCAGCTTTAGTGCCAATCGTAATTCTTAAAAAGTCTTTGATTTTTGCCTGTTTGAAGTGACGCACAATAATAGATTTTTCACGGAGCTTAGCGGCAATGTCTTCAGCTTCTTGCTTGTTGTGTTTTGCAAAGACAAAGTTGGCCGCTGAAGGCAATACCTCAAAACCAAGCTCAGTGAGTGCCTGACTGACTGTCTCGCGGGATTGAATGATCGTCTCACAGCATTGTTTGAAATAGTCTTTGTCTTCCAAAGCGGCGACTGCGCCGCGAATGGCAAAGCGGTCAAGGGGGTAGGAGTTAAAGCTGTTTTTAATGCGCTCCAAGCCATCAATCAAGTCTGCATGGCCTACGGCAAAGCCAACACGTAAGCCCGCTAAGGAACGTGATTTAGATAAAGTTTGAATAACCAGAAGATTAGGATATTTGTCGATCAAAGCAATCGCTGTTTCACCACCAAAATCGATATAGGCTTCATCAACGACAATCACTGACTCAGTATTGGATCTAAGCAGCGCTTCAATTTCACTCAAAGGCAGAACGCGCCCAGTGGGCGCATTCGGATTCGGGAAAATAATGCCGCCATTGGGTTTATGGTAATCGCCTAGTTTGATCTCAAAGCTTTCAGTTAAAGGTATAAGCTCTGACTCAATTTCATATAAACCGCAATAAACCGGGTAGAAGCTATAGGAAATGTCAGGAAAAAGTAGCGGTTTATGCTGTTTTAATAAGCCCATAAAGGTATGCGCCAGCACTTCATCTGAGCCATTTCCGACAAATACTTGTTCAACTTTGACATCATAATAGTCAGCAATAGCGTTTTTTAATTCACTGGCATTAGGGTCAGGATAGAGGCGTAAACTGTCATTGGCTTCTGCTTCAAGCGCGGCAAGTACTTTTGGTGATGGGCCGAAGGGGTTTTCATTGGTATTGAGTTTGATCAGGTTGGTGACCTTAGGCTGTTCACCGGGTACATAAGGGGTAAGGGTGTGAACGATAGGGCTCCAGAACTGACTCATATGAAATCTCAATATATTGGGTTAAAGGTTGCCTAGTTGGTAGGAAACGCTTGTTGAAGGTAATACTGTTTATCGTGTTACTTTAACGAAAACAGCCTCCATCGCCAAGAATGAAATTATCTAAATCATTTTATTGTCTAGTAGATGCCTAAGTGACATGTGATTATGGGGGGAAATAAATTGCTAAACTTACTTTAAGAATAAAAATAATGATAACGCTCGATCGATTCAAACACATTATCCTACTCTCATTGCCCATTATTGGTGGCATGATTTCCCAAAATGTCATGAATATTGCTGACACCGCGATGGTCGGTCATCTCGGTGCAACGGCTTTGGCTGCGGTGGGGGTCGGCAGTTTTGCGGTCTTTATGTCTCAGGCTCTAGTGCTTGGATTATCTAGTGGCGTGCAGACGATCGCCGCGCGGCGCGTGGGTGAAGGTCAGCTCGAACAAGCGGGCATCTCAATTTATTCAGGTTTTATTATTGCGATTATTTTGGGGGCAGCGATGACCGCTGTGATTTACCCTTTTATACCAAGCTTGTTCGCTTTCTTGAATTCTGATGCGGGTATGATCGAATTAGGTTCATCCTATTGGGAAATCAGAATGTTCTCGATGATTTTTATGGGCATCAACTACGCCTATCGCGGTTACTTTAACGGTATTGGTCAGCCTAAGTATTATATGTTTTCACTGATCTTCATTCATGTCTTGAATATCGGCTTAAATTATATTTTGATTTTCGGCCACTTTGGGTTTACCGCGATGGGAACTGATGGCGCGGCATTGGCTAGCACACTGGCGACAGTCGCGGGCAGTTTGTTATATCTGGGTTTAAGTATGTTTGGATTGAAGCATCTGAGCTTGTTTAGACTGAAACCAAAATTGTCTGACTTGCTTAGTGTGCTTAAGTTAACGCTGCCAGCAGGTTTGCAGCAGTTTATGATTGCAGTGGGTATTAGTAGCCTCTTTTGGATGACAGGTCGTATTGGGGTTGAAGAAGTAGCGGCCTTAAATATTCTGATCAATATATTGATGCTGTGTATCTTGCCTGGTTTTGGCTTTGGTATGGCTGCAACCACGTTGGTGAGTAAGAGTTTAGGTGAGCAGGATAAGGTAAGAGCAAAACAATGGGCTTATGACGTGGTGAAAGTAGGCGGCGCAATAACGCTCACTCTAGGTTTGTTTTTAACACTTTTTGCCGAATCAATTTTGTATTTTTTCACCCAGGATATCGCCACTATAAATGCCGCACTCCTGCCCTTGAAAATAACCGGGGGGCTTATTTTTATCGATGTGATGGGCGTAATTCTAATGAATGCCTTGCTCGGCAGTGGTGATGTTAAGGTGGTCTTAAAAACCAGTCTTATTTTTCAGTGGCTGGTGTTTTTCCCCGCAGGGCTGGTGGCCGTCACCTATTACCAGCCGCCCTTGATTTTGATTTGGTTGTTATTTTCTTTTTCGCGTATTGGTCAGGGCGGTGTTTATGCTCGTCAGTGGCAACGAGAGAAGTGGGGCGCCGTTAGAATTTAGTGCCTTGCTTTTTAGTCAGGTTGCCACCTTAATACTCAGTTTCAAAGCGTTTTATTCTTTCTTGGGTAGCCGGGTGGCTTGAGAAGTAATCGCTGATATTGCCTGACGACTGATTGCTTTTTGGCTTTGCTTCTTGATGTTTAATCTTTTCTGAATGACTGGCTTCAAGCCGCTTCATAATGGCTGCGAAATGCTGCCCGGTTAAATTATGCTCTTTTAGTCGCTCGAGTGCGTACTGGTCGGCTTCTATCTCCATACCTTGGGAAAATTGCGCATTCAATAATAAACTTGGAAGGGCAAGGATGAGTGAGCTAGTGGTGGATACATCACCCGTGACCAGAATGATGAATAAGGCCAGGCCAGATTGTTGGATAAGCTGTTGTAGGCTGTGCCTATTTTCTACGTGGCCAATTTCGTGCAACATAATGGTTTGAAGTTCTTGATCACTTTCTGCCAAGGTTACCATGTCATCGGTAAAGAGTATGGTACCCGAGGGTAGGGCAAAAGCATTCGCGCCGATGGTTTCACTTTGTCTAAAAACGATTTCCAATGCAATGTGGTCTGCATCGGTATATTTGGGTTTTAGTTGTTCAAACTGTTGTCGCAACGCTTGCTGGCGCTCTTCAGATAGTTCACTGTCTTTCATGATGCTGTCATCCAACAAATCAAGGCTGCCGTGGCCTATTTTGGTCGCAACCTCTGCTGGCAACAGCATCGCCAACTCCTGACTGAAATGCGGTAGTCCATATTGCACGAATGCCCAGCTTGAAAGTATGACGGTGACTAAGGTGATCGCGATGACTCGATAACTGCTTTCTAGTGAGTGTGCCCAGCGATTAACCAGTGAGGGGGTGATGAAACCTTGCATGCTTGAGGTCTTTACAATGTCATCAATACTTTGGTTGTCGGCGCTTTCAAATTTAGCTTGATTAGGAAAATGAATAAAACGGGGGGTATTACCAATTCGGTCAGAAATAGTCACCTCAGAAATAGGCGAGGCGAAAGCAAGATGACCTTCCATAAAACAGCTTAAATTGCCTGTTGATGAATACACAAGCTCGGCTGTATGGCGTTGAGAGCTGTCGCCTTTATATAAGTAACCTTGTACTTTCACTTTTATCTTCCAAATCTTTTACGAATGACTGAGTACAGGTTCAAATGCCGATTTCAATATCGAAAACTTCCCCTAGCTCCTCTCCCAATGCGCTGAGTTCTTGTTGTTGATCCGCAACAAATGTTTCAAGATTGGTATCACTCAATATGGTTAAAGTGCTGGCGCGATAGCGTGCTGTTCTGATCATTGACCAGGGAATAAGTAGGCCGAGGCTGACTAAAATGGCGAGAGTATTGGTGATGTACAAGAAGAACATATACGTGACTGTCAGCTGACTATCCATTTGCATATTTTGGATGCTGGCGTGATTGTAAATTAGATTGGCGCGTTTCGTTTGAATGTAAGCAAAGGCCCAGAAGTAAAAAAATACCCCGCTAATAACTGGGATCAGAGAAGAAAACCCTGTTGTAAGTTCTGGGTTATCAGGGCTAAACGAAGTAAATTCTTTTACAGCAAAGCCAAATAGGAACAGCACACAGGCAAAAATTAAAAAGGCGAGTAGGTACAGTTTGTAGAAGTTGCTGGCTTTCGCTTCAAAATTAAAGGGGCTGGTGCCAAAGCGTGTATTAGTGACTAAAAAATGGGTTTTTAAGTATTCCCAGAACGGCAGCGCAGTAAACATTAAAATAAGCACGGCAAAAATCGCGATAGGTGGTTCAAGTTCTTCACTATTTAGGGATATTTCAGTGCTCTGACTGCTCTCGCTATTTCCCAAATTCTCTGAACTCTCGGATTGTTGAGTGATTTCAATGCCGTTAAATATTTCTGCATCTTCCGAAATTGCCATGGCAAAAGACAGCGCGAACAATATCGTGAAAACAACGGCAGGGCCTGCGTAAACCAAATAGGCTTGTTTGAAGTTTCGATCAAAACGGAAACTAACGTTTCGGTAAGCGGTATTGCGCATACGGAATGACAGGGATAAGACGATAATGGCTGGAATGACTAGCACCAGAAACGCGGTAAAACCGAGTCCCCATAAGGGGAACATAGTCGTCAGAACGTAATAGACGCCAAAAAAGACAGAGGCAATTATACGGCCTTTTAAAATTTGCATTGGGGTCGCAAGGTACTGAAATGCGCTGCCATCTAAGGCAGTATTACCATAAAAATATTGATTGGTTCGCACCTTAGCCCAGGCAGAGTAAATACCGAGTGTCAGGATCGTTAAGGCAATATTGACGATCCAAATACCAAAGAACTCCCCCGACTTACCAGAAAACTCAAAAGGCTTGGGCGAGTACTCTTTTGCTTCAAAATCCATTTCAGTATTCCTGTATAAACTAGGTATTAAAGGCGAATTGGGTGACTTGCAAAAATTAAAAAACCTGAGGTATACCAGCTTAAAAAAGGTTTAGCTCAGGTTTAATGCATGCCACTGGATTCTATCATGATTAGCGCGCTCAAAGCAGCGAACCTAATTGGATTGCCTTAATTAAGTGGTTCAAAGCTAAAGGCTACAAATTGTTTCGAGGTTACAGGTAATTACCGTGACATTGGTATAACCAATACGTATCAGTTGTTCCGCAGAAAGGGTGGCCCTTGCACCTGTTGCACAGTGAACATAAATGGTTGTTTCAGGATTGGGGTGAGATTGGGATAGTTTCATTTCTAATACTCCCCGTGGAATGTTAATTGACCCAGACGTTGGGCGCTCAGCGGCTTCCGCCGGTTCTCTTACATCAACTAAGAGGCCCTTATTTTCATCTCGTTCGACTTTGGCTTCGGCCGCGCTAAGGCAGCGTATGTTGGGGCGAATCTCTTGAATCAATTGCGGAATGGTTTTGAGCATAGACTTCTTCTCTTATTAATTTACAAGTGAAACAGTAAAGGAAAATACATATATTAGCAATTGCTAATATATTGTTATCTAATTATCATGCTTTCTATACTCCATCTTGTTTCTGGGGTGCCATGAAAAAATAAG
>Ga0105348_1002080_pt1 | contig 12444 bp, 7 predicted proteins | sample EN8Hudsemesocosm_2_FD_83504 | JGI IMG/M metagenome (GOLD analysis project Ga0105348, IMG submission 83504) | Methane-oxidizing microbial communities from mesocosms in the Hudson Canyon - EN8C Hudson Canyon | ecosystem: Environmental > Aquatic > Marine > Cold seeps | place: Hudson Canyon... | reverse complement strand
ATAGCTGGCTTTCTTGACTGTATATTTTACCTTGAGGCGCATAAGGTACTTGCCAACTTGCTTGGTGCCATGCACGCTCCGCTAAAGCTAACAACCTTGGGTAAATCATATATTCCGCTTGTTCATCACTGCGAACAGTTTCACTCCATAACTGACCTTGAATGCCACGTACAGAGAAATTTTTAGGCAGTGGTTGATGTATAACCTTTCCTTGCTCATCCACTTGCTTTTCATCATTAACCGTATAGTTATTACCTAGCGTATCAACACGAAATTCCGCATGAATAGGCAAGTTATCAGGCATAAAGTTAAACAATGAGCGAGTAGTTACACGGCGCGATGCCCAGTGATAACCACGTTCTTTTGGATCGATTTGATAAGGGAAGTCAAAATACAATACATCGGGTGTCGCCAAGATAATATTCCAGTTTCTATGCGCTTGTTCACTAACCTGTTTATGAGCTCCCCATGGTAGTGCATCCCAAATATATGAATAAACTTCGCTAGGCATTTTGCTAACATCGGTCTCTTTTAGGCCATCATTCCAACCACCAACAGCGATACCTTTGCCAGCAACCATATGTGAAACGCGCTCAATAAAGTGAGCTCCAAGGTGTTTGGCATCACCAAAATTATTGGTTTTATCTGCGATCAAGGCTTTACAAACGGGTGATTCAAGCCAAGCGCCAGCCGTTTCATCAGCGCCAATGTGATATAGTGATAAAGGATGCTCAGCTTGCTGATGAAGTTCCTTTAAATCTTCAAGAACACGATCGACAAAAGTGTAGGTCGACTCCATGCAAATATTTAACGTGTTATCGTTATAATTTTGAATAGAACTATATTGAGTTTTATCATCAAAATCAGTGAGTAAATAACGTTTAGCTTCTACCTCATTTTCTTTACTCATATAATAATGGTAACGCGCTTCCATCGCTTTAATAGCTGCTCTTGAGTGACCAGGCATATCTAAAGACGGAATAACTTGAATATGGTGCCTACTCGCCATACGAAGAATTTCTTGATAATCCTCAACACTGTAGTATCCATCTCGTTCACTTGCCTCTGCTCCACCTAACTGTGGCTGCAAACATGCTTTGTCTGATAAATCTAAACAACGCTTACTGCCAATCTCGGTTAGTTCAGGTAGGCTCGGTAACTCTAGACGCCAGCCTTCATCTTCAGCCAAGTGTAAGTGTAACTTATTGAGTTTATAGGCTGCCATTTGCTTGATTAAGTCAAACATAAACGCTTTAGAGTGAAAGTTTCTCGCCACATCGACATGTTGTCCACGGTATTCATAATGAGGTTGGTCATCAATGCTAACAAGTGGTACCTCGGTTGAACCTAGTTGTACTAGCCCTGCCAAACTTTGCAAACCGTAAAATGCTCCACTACTGTCTTGAGCCTCGATGATGATAGCGCTGTCATTAATATCTAATTGATAATGCCCTTGGCGCCAATCAGCCTTCTTCTCATTATTAAGCGTAATATTTACGGTTATGCCATCGGAACTTTCTGTAAGACCAAGCAAAGCCAAACGCTCAATTGCCGCAGCTAACTCAAGTCGCTTAATACCGCCAGTTAGTTGAATCTTTAAGCCTGCCGCTAAATCCAAACGTGCTTGTCTATCCTCGACATGGATATTTTTTGGCGTAGGAATAATGCTAAGGGCTAGATTGCTATCATCTGCTGCAACTTGTGGCTCGTTGTTATACAACCAAACTGTGGAGGCGTATTGGTTTATATCACTAGGTGCAGATTTAATTTGTTTGGGAAAGTCAGTAAAAGGTACCACCCAAGGCTGTATTTCTAAGCCGGTGTCTTTATCCAACATCGTTTTTGTACTGGCGACAACCGCAGGTGCTAAGCCATCGCTCGCTAACCAGTAATTTGGCATCAACTGTGATTCTGTTATTAATGTACTTTTTACCCACAATTTAACCTTATATTCTTGCTCAGCTTTAAAGCCGCTAAAGTTATCTTTGGGTTTTATTTGATGAATATCACCGTTAAGGTGTGTCAGGGTAAAATCATCGCTATTGCTAGCATAGGCGGGGTAAACTTGTGAGTAATTTAATTGCCAAGCATATTGTTCAACCAAGTAAGATGGACTGCCTTTAGGTAAGCTTAAATGTATTTCGGCACTATAACAGTGCTTAACTTTTTTACCTTTTAACTCTGGACAGTCCGTTTCAATGTTGCTCAGAAAGTTATACTTCACCTGCAAACTATTTGCTAAGCCATCAAGCTGCTCTTGAGCCGTTAACGTCTTAGTTACACCAACTGTGACACTAGTATTGGGCGTTTCACCTGTACAGCCCAGCAGCAGTAAACTGGTAGTAGCAATATAAGGTATCTTTTTTATCATCATTTTAACTCGGTTGTTTATACAGTATTTAATCAAATTTAACTTTAGCAGGGCTGGGGTTGAGTGCCCTCTCCGAAAGTAGTAGCAAAGTGCAAGCTCAAGCAATAATCCCTAATGCTTTGCCTAAACATAGAATACCTGCAAACGAGCCAATATGCGCGGCTAATAGTGTTTATCGCAAAGAAAAGTCTCTGAAAAGGATAAGGACAGATTGACAGAGATTTGAAAACGTAAGAGCTACTTAGAGTAAGCTCTAGAAAACCACATTTAACGACATTCGAGAACTTAGCCGCATCAAAATAAAAAACCCATTTCAGTGAACTGAAATGGGTTTTAAATGCACGATAAACTAATAGCTTGAGCTATTATTTTGCACTTTCAATCTGATGCATATGAACATCTTGTTGCGGATAAGGAATACTAATGCCTGCCTTATCAAACTCAACTTTTACATTTTCCATCATATCGAAGTAAACACCCCAATAATCTTCAGCTGTAGTCCAAGGACGAACAAACAAGTTAACTGAACTGTCGCCATGCTCACCAACCCAAATATCTACAGCTTGATCTTTAAGTACACGAGAGTCAGCTTCAATTAACGAGCGTAATAATGTTTTCGCTTTAGTAATATCATCGTCGTAACCAATACCAAACACCATATCAACCCGGCGAGTACCATTAACATTGATATTAGTAACACAACCATTAGACAATAACCCGTTAGGAATGATAATACGCTGATTATCAAAGGTTTTTAGAATGGTGTTGAATATTTGAATTTCTTCAACAACGCCTACATAGCCTTGTGCTTTAATGGCATCTCCATTTTTAAATGGTCGAAACAATAGAATCAACACACCACCAGCAAAATTCGCAAGGCTTCCCTGTAATGCTAAACCTATAGCTAAACCAGCAGCGCCTAGTACCGCAATTAATGAGGCTGTTTCAATACCTATCATTGATGCAAAAACAATGATTTGAATCGCTTTTAATACCGTAGTTAAAATACTCAGTAAAAAGCGATGTAAGGTTACTTCAACCTTCTTCTTTGATAGCGCTATCTCAACTAACTTAACAATGCGTTTTATAATAAAGTTACCAACAAGGTAAACCACAACAGCGAGAAGTAGCTGTATACCATAAGTTAATCCCATTTCGCCAAGCATTTGCGCATAATGCTCTATTTTTTCTATATTGATTTCCATGAAAGTGATATCCTATACCTTGTTAAATAATGGTTAATTACGTAATTAACCTTTCTTTTACAATTGTAAGCCTTCTACAAAATAGTGTAAATTATATTCCGCGTTATTTTTGCCTTTCAGGTAAATTATCAAGCACAAATTCAATTTTGAACCACCAACAAGGAAAGTCTTTATCATGGCACGCCTGCTAGCCTTTTTTACTCATAAATTCTTTAAGATATTATTAGCGCTTTATATATCAATATTTTCAATCATTTGGTTAATATCTTCCCCGGTCGCTAAGCACTTTATCTCACCAATTTTGGCTGAACAGCAACTGCAGCTATCTGATGAAGCTAGTATTCGCTTTAACCCTTTTTTAATGCGAGTCACCCTAAGTGATATAAATCTATTGAGTATACGCGGTAAAGCACCTGAAACGGTACTGGAGTTAAAAGAGCTAAAGTTACAAGTAGCTTTATGGCAACTTGCTTTTGATAAAGTGGTTTTGAGTAAATTCGCTATTGAGCAAGGTAACTTAAAAGTTACCCAAGGTGAGCATGGCATCATCATTGCTGGAATTGCCATCGAAAGCGATAGTAAAAATGAAAATAAAGCAAGCTCTGAGGAAGACCCAGAGCAAGCCACAGAAGAGTTAGCAACAACAGACAATGAGCCAACCAGCTCAGTAGCATATCAATTAGTTTTACCTAAATTCTTATTAAGCCAATTCCATATTGAAATTGAAAAGCAGCAACAAGAAGATAGAAATAAAACGCACCATATTGAAATTGAAGAGCTTGTCATCAGCCAAGTAAGAGCTACACAAGATGAGCAAGCCGCGAATTTATCGATATCAGCACTTATTGATCAAACCCATTTATCACTTACTGCAGATACCCAGCTAGTTTCTGGAGAGGGTGATATTAACAGCCTTATTCGCATTGATAATTACCCAGTAGAAAAACTAGCACGTTATGTGGAGCCGCTGACAGAGTTAGCTGGTGCCTTGTCTTTTTCAAGTCAGCAAACCCTTAGCATTGCAAAGCAAGGCATTGATTTAAAGATGCAAGATGCCAAGATTAAAATCAAAGAACTTTTACTAGGCGTAGCAGATCAAAAAGTTACCCTAAAAAGCTTGGTGCATAACTTCAAAGATATAGCCGTTAGTGTACGCGACAATAACATTACTCATCTAGCGGGTCATAGCAACATAAAACTTAACAATGCAGTGGTTAGTCAAAATAAAACTAACGCGACCATTGCCGCTTTTGAGCAACTAAATTTGGCAAACATTAGCTTTGTTTTAGATGACGAGCCGAGTATAGATATAACCGACATTGTCTTAGATGAATTAATTTTCTCTAAAAAAGCGGCATTGAGTGATGAAGCCATTGAAAAAGCAACGTCGAGAATTAATAAGCTTTCATCCGAGGATGGAATTGATATCTCTGCGAAAGAATTGGTTAAGTTACCACCAGTAATGCAGCTTAAGCAGTTAACCTTAAACAATTTACATATTCATCAACAAAGTATTGCTATCAACAGCATCATCTTCGACACCTTAACCGGTGACATAATTATCAAAGAAAATAAAGATATTGCTAATCTTATTGCCTTAGAAGAACAGAAGAACCAGCAAGGTGATGAGGTAAAAGCCATCAATGAATTGAAAGATGTAGAGCAACAGCAAGTTAAAAAACTTGAGGAAAAAACCGAGCAAGGCTTTACTTTTAGCTTGAACGAACTGCGCTTCCTAAATAAAAACGCGTTAAATTTTACTGACTTTAGCGTAGACCCTATCTATCAACGTACCTTATTTATCGATACCCTTGAGCTTGGTGCTATCAGCAATGCAGCTGACAAGAAGCAACAGCAAACACCGTTCAGTTTAATTGGTCGCAGTAATAAGTATGCTAACTTCAATTTAGCGGGACAATTACAACCTTTTGCACAATTACCTAGCTATCACATCAAAGGGGATTTTAAAGAGTTCTCTCTTCCTGCTATTTCTTCTTACATGAAAGACTCAACGGGCCTTGAGGTAAAAACAGGACAACTTAATACAGCATTAGATGTAACACTGAAAGGTGATGAACTCGATGGTAATGTCGTGGTGTTACTGCAAGCGTTAGAAACTGGTTTAGTTGATAGCGAAGAAGCAGGTAACTTAATTGACCAAGGTGCACTGCCTCTGAATATGGCTTTAGGTATGTTAAAAGATGGTGATGGCAATGTTGAACTTGATGTACCGTTAAGCGGTTCAACCTCTGACCCAGAATTTGGCATGAGTAGCATTGTCACCTTAATTACTAAAAAAGCGATAATGTCAGCAACACAAGATTACTTACTTACAACATTTGTGCCTTACGCCAACATAGTATCAATTGCAATTACTGCAGGAGAGTTCGCCTTAAAGCTACGCTTTGATGATTTAGAATATCAAGAAAAGCAAATAGAGCCTAATGATAGCCAAAGTGCTTACCTTAAAGACTTTATTAGCTTAATGCAGGATAAAGAAGATACCCGAGTCACCATTTGCGCCATTAGTACGCCTGCAGATATCGGCCTTAGTGCAGGTAAAACTGTTACAGATAAAGCTGATATAAAGCGCTTACTTGATATTGGCGAGCAACGTGAGCACGCTTTTAAAGATTACCTGATTGAGGAAGGCAAAATAGATTCATCGCGAATTTTACTGTGTAAACCTCAAATAGACAGTGATGAAGGTGCTAAGCCACGTATTGCAATATCAGTATAATCAGATAACCTATTAACAGTATTACTAATTTTATCGATAGATTGTAGAGAATAGCTTTTGAAAACAATGACACGCCAAGATAATTTTGTTTATCTCACTTTTGCCCTAATATTATTATTACTTGGTACCTCACTAGCGCAACAGTTTTTCGATCATTCAGTACAACGCTTAGTACAATCTGCCACTATAGTGACCTTACTGGTTGCGGTTTGGGGTGTAGACTCGAAAGACTTTGTGCTACGTAGAACGTTTATCTTCCCAGTGGCCATTTTATTTTTTTCATTTTTCGGTGCTTGGTTAGATAACGCAGGTTTTGATCAGCTCTACTTACTTTTGATACTAAGTTTCTTTATTTCTACCGCCCTTCGAACAGCAAAACAGGTGTTATTTACTGGCGATATTGATGGTAATAAAATACTCGGTGCTATTTGTTTATATTTATTAATGGGCTTAATCTGGGCTGTTATTTATACTTTAGTTGAACTAACTTTAGCGGATTCATTTACCAATACCAATGCGACTAGCCAATGGTATACCTTGTTTCCTGACTTTATTTACTTTTCATTTGTTACTATTACCACTTTAGGTTTTGGCGATGTCTCGCCAACATTGCCTTTATCTAGATTTTTAGTGTATCTAGAAGCCGTTGTCGGACAGTTCTACTTAGCCATTTTAGTGGCAAGTCTAGTGGGCTCACACATGTCAAATTTCGGTGGCCATCCACCGAAAAATAAATAACAACAAGCACAAAATATAATTACATCAGCTCACACAAGAATTTAAGCAGATTATTTAAAAGACAATATGTCACTAACACAAGGGACACGTAATGAACAAACAACCAGAACTTAACACCGAGCAAGTATTTAATCGCCGTATTATCGATATAACAATTAAGCTCGGTGCCGTGGCGATTATCATTCTCTGGTGCTTTGCTATTGTTAGACCGTTTATTTTAATTACTATTTGGGCTGGGATATTAGCCGTCGCCTTATACCCATTACACGCTAAACTTAGCAGCATATTAAAGGGCAATAAAAAAGTAGCCTCAATAGTAATTGCTCTCGTTGGAATTTCCTTAATTGCTGTACCATCAATTAACCTCTCTGCTTCAGCAATTGATTCCGCACAACATGTATATACAGGTATTGAAGAAGGTACATTAAAAATCCCAGCAGCCAATGAAAGCATTAAAGAATGGCCGGTAGTCGGTGAAAAGCTATATACCCTATGGCAAGACGCTTCAAAAGATATTCAAAAAGTTGCCAGTCAATACCCTGAACAAATCAAGTCTTTTTCTAGTGGTTTACTCTCAGCAGTGGCTGGTATTGGTGGCGGTATATTTCAGTTTATTGTTTCACTGATTATCGCCGTGGTTTTCATTACCAAATCAGAGTCTTTACATCAAGGTGTTAGTAAAATGGCACGTCGCTTGATGAATGAAAATGGCGATAGAACCATTAACACTACAATCGCAACCATACGCAGTGTTGCCACAGGTGTTCTCGGTGTTGCAGTTATTCAATCATTACTTTCGGGTGTTGGCTTAATGATCGCCGATATTCCTGCTGCCGGTCTTTGGGCAATAGCTGTACTCGTATTAGCCATAGCGCAATTACCGCCTATTTTAATACTTGGTCCTATTGCCGCCTACTACTTCAGTGTTGCAGACACCACCCCAGCAGTCGCTTTCTTAATTTTCAGTATATTAGTTAGCGCAAGTGATGCCTTTTTAAAGCCGTTATTTTTAGGTCGTGGCATGAACATTCCAATGTTAGTTATCTTACTAGGTGCCATTGGCGGTATGCTATTGTCTGGCATTATCGGCTTATTTACCGGCGCAGTTATTTTGGCACTAGGTTATGAGTTAATGATTGATTGGCTTGGGCAGAATGACGAAAGTGAAGTACAAGAAGATGTCAAAGCCAGTGAAAGTTAGCGCTTAGTGTCACAGATTTACCTTCTGCCGATGACAATATCCTAACGTTAAAAAACGGCCTAATCATTGCGATTAGGCCGTTTTTATTTGTGACAAATATTCTTTTTATAAAGAAACCGGTAGCTTACCCTTAGCCTCTGCTTGGTTAAAAATAACCGCTAAGCTGGCATTAAAACCAGGGCTTATCACGCTCTGATCTTTATCGACATAAATTCTGTCATCAAAATTTAGAATAACGGCCTTAGCAAGCTTACTGTACTCCTCGACTAAAAATGGTGAGCCTTTAGCAATCAATATCGCAGGAGTTTGTAACTCATTCGCTAAGCTGAGATTTTGCTTTAACACGCTAGCATAAGTCAATTTTTGTTGCTGCTGCGCTTTACTGCCATAGCTTGGGGTTAAATCATCCATACCGCCTAAATCCACTAAACTCGCCATCTTTATATCTAGGGTTGCGAAAACAACATCAGCAGCTTTAATTTGCTTGATTGCACTTTCATCAACAGTATTATCACCTGCAACAAAGTAACTGACATTTAGCTCGGCAAATTGCTTGGCTGGTAATAGCTTCGATAAAACTTTATTACTAGCGTATTGTAACGCCAACAATTCTTGTTGATTGGCAACGACAAAATGCAGCTTAGTTATTTCAGCTGCATTAAAAGGCAATAATTTTTTGTTTTTCAGTAATGTTACCGCCGCATTGGCCAGTGCTTGCTCAGCATTAATATGGGCTGTTTTAGCAATAACCTTTTCTGCCAAAGCAATTTTATCTGCAAGCGAGCTCCCATCAATTTCAATATACTGCTTTTTATAGGCATGTAAACGACTGAGTGACTGTTCAAACTCTGCTAATTGATAATCGCCCAGTGTAATGCGTTGTTGTAAGTCTTTAGCAACCATTTTAATAAACTGATAAAAGTTATCAATGTCTTCTGGCGTTCTCACTTTAAAGGGCATCACCGCTAAATCAGCCCCTGCAATAAATGTTTCTACAACGGCCTCTTCTTCGCTAAAAAAGTGCGCAACTCCTGCCATATCCAGAGCATCGGTGGCAATAATGCCGTCATAAGCCATTTCTTCACGTAGCAGTTCAGCTAAAATTTTACGCGACATTGTCGCAGGGCGAATTAACTTCTCACCACTTTTACTAACAAAAACACTGTTATCAAGCGCCGGATATTGAATGTGTGCTGTCATAATCATTGCTGGATTAGCATGCTTAATTGCCCAAGCAAATGGCGCTAAATCAACACTGTCTATTGTTGCGCGATCATGATCAACTCTCGGTAGTCCTAAATGACTATCAACATGAGTGTCTCCATGGCCTGGAAAGTGCTTCAGGGTTGCCATAACACCCTGTAATTGAATAGCCTTAACAGCACTTGCGCCAAGCGCAGCTACTTGCTCGGGCGATTCACCAAAAGAGCGAGTGTTAATAACGGGATTTTCAGCATTAGTATTCACATCAACAACAGGCGCGTAATTATTATTAATCCCGAGCGCATTCAATTCTTTAGCAATAATGCCATTTACTTGAGTCGCAAAGTGAGTGCCATGCTCAGGGTAACTTGCCCCGATTGCCATATTGCCAGCAAAACCTGTCATTTTTGCAAAACGGGCGACTCGTCCACCTTCTTGGTCCATTGAAATTATCAAGGGTTTAGTTTGCGCAGATTTTAAAGCGGCTTGCTGAATATCATGGGTCAATGTCACTACTTGTGGTGTATCGACAACATTTTCAGCAAAAAGGACGATGCCACCAACGCCACTTAATGTGATCATCTCAGCTAATTCTGGCGGTAATTTGCTAACCGCTGCTCGACAATGTTTTGAGCTAGGGACACTTGGCTTACCATCGATATCGGCACAAAAGTAACGAATATCTAACGACATTCTTTCGGCGACCTGCTGCTCAAATGATGTGAAGTGGTAACGATTAGAAGAGTTATTTTTCATATTTTTTTCTGTAGCCTGACTTTGGCAAGCACTTAAAGTAGTCGATGCGCTGATAACCAGTACCGTAAACAACATTCGAGCCGAAGGTTTTATTGAAAGTAGTTTCATCGATATATTCAATTATTTACTAAAGGCCAACACATACTTAACTAACTTGTTAATGCCCTGTGCAGCTTCACTAATGGACTCTGCCAACATGTACGCAGGCGTTGATACTATTTTGTGCGCTTCATCAATAACCACATCAGTCACTGCACAATCAATATGACTTAATCCTTTCGCTGAAATTAATGCCGCGGTAGCGCTATCTTTACCAATAGTGCCCTTTACGCCTTTCGGGTAAATTAACGGTAACATTGCCGGAGCAATACACATATAACCTGCAGATTTTTCAACAGCTGAAAATGCTTTAGCAGCCGTTAAAACTTGCTCGTTAACACTATAGTTATCATTATCTAGGGCAAAGCTGCTTAAGTTTTTCGCTGCACCAAAACCACCAACAAAAATGATAGCATCGTAATCTTGCTCTCTAAGATCAACTAAGTCTTCTACATCGCCACGCCCAATGCGCGCAGCTTCAACTAGAACATTACGGGTTTCTTCTGCACTGACTTCGCCAGTAATATGGTTTATTACATGATGCTGTTCAATGTTAGGGGCAAAACAGCGATAACTTGCGCCTTGCTGTTCAATCGCCAGTAAAGTTAATACGGCTTCATGAATTTCACTACCATCATAAACACCACAACCACTTAGAATAACTGCAACTTGTTTCATCTTCAGTCCTTAATAAATCCAACTTGTTAGGAAGTTTTTACCCCTTACTTTTATCACTAAACCATACCATTAGCTGACAACACAATACTACCAATACCGAGCAAAACATTAACCAAGCAAAGGGCTTGGCACTGCCATCATAAGCAAAAGCCAAAATAGGACCCGCTAATGCGCCGATTCCCCAACGTAACGTGCCAATTACCGCTGTTGCAGTGCCTGAGTGAGTTGGGAATTTAGTCAATATTAATGCGTCACTATTTACTGCAACCATGGAAATACTCGCCATCAAGGGCAGGATTGCCAACACAGTAAAATGCAGCGGTAATTGCATCAACGTTACCAATAACAGTAGCGTTGAAGTAAGTACCGCAATAGTTAAACCAAAACGCAACATGACTCTAGAGCCTTTTCGAACAACAAAACGCGTATTAGTAAAATGAGCAATCATCAAGCCTATAACGTTAATGGCAAAAAGTACGCTAAAACTAAATTCTGAAACTTCAAAGACCGTTAGATAGACAAATGGAATTGCCGTGATATAGCAGAAAAAAGCCAAAGATATCACCATAGAACTAATAATATCTAACCTTGCTTGGCTGTTCCCTAACACTATCTTATAGCGCGGAATAAAGCTGAAACTCTGTTGTTCAGAGGTTTGAACCGGCTCAGTTTTTACCACAGCATCTGGTAAATATTTTGCCGATAATAGCCAAACAAGTAGACTATAAGCCGCTAAAACATAAAAAATCAGCTGCCAACTGTGCAGCAGTAGTAGCACACTACCAATACTCGGGGCTATCATAGGTGCCAGCATCATAATCATACTAACGTATGACAATCCTTTGGCAGTATCTTTACCATAGTACTCTCGAATAGCACCAGGGACCACCACCGTTGCAGCACTGCTAACAAAGGCTTGTAAAAATCTTATCGTTAGAAATTGTTCTATTGAAGTCGCCATGGCTAAACATAAACTGGCAATAAAAAAGCCACCTATGCCAAATAAGACCAAGGTTCTTCTGCCATATTTATCAGCCATAGGGCCAAACAAAATAAGACCTAGGGCATAGCCAATTAAATAAATGCTTAAACTATTTTGTACCATAGCCATAGGGCTATTGAAGTCTTCAGCCAAAGTAGGCATAGCAGGTAAATACATATCTACCGCTAGAGGAGAAACCGCGATAATAGCGGCTAATAACGGCAATAATAATTTAAGCGACACTGCTTTTGAGTTATTTTCATTCACAGTCATTAGCTAGTTACCACCGACGTTTTATCTGCGATTTTTTGTTTTGCAGTATAATCAAACACCAACTGACCCAGTACTTTCAGAGCCTGTTCAATATCATCTCCCCAGAGCACACCATAACTTACTCGCATATAATTTTGATACTTGCCAGAAGGAGAAAAAACGACACCTGGAGCAAAACTTACCCCTTGCGCAAGTGCT
>Ga0105348_1002076_pt1 | contig 12461 bp, 12 predicted proteins | sample EN8Hudsemesocosm_2_FD_83504 | JGI IMG/M metagenome (GOLD analysis project Ga0105348, IMG submission 83504) | Methane-oxidizing microbial communities from mesocosms in the Hudson Canyon - EN8C Hudson Canyon | ecosystem: Environmental > Aquatic > Marine > Cold seeps | place: Hudson Canyon... | reverse complement strand
GCATCAGTAAACCGCTAAGCGCCTCAGTCGCTTCGGGTGCAAGCTCAAAGGCTTTTTCGAAATTTTGGATGGCAAGAGCTTTGTTTCCGATAGCTCTGTAGGCCCAAGCAATATTATTATAAGGATCTGCGAGTAATGGCTTTGCTAAAATTGCTTGTTTAAAGGCCTTGATCGCATTGTCGTACTGACTTAGCTCAATAAAGCTTGAGCCCAATATGTTGAGCGCTTCGGCAGAGTGCGGGCTGAGTTTACATGCATGAAGCATGGTTTTTTTTGCATTAGAGTGTTCACCGCAAACATGTTGCAGTGCGCCCAGCATATAGACGTACTCAAAGTTGTTCCAGCCGGAGCGTTGAGTTGCCGCCAGAACATTCTTTGCGTCAGACGATTGTCCGTGCTGGTGCAATATGCGTGCGAGTTGTAAGGCCGCTGGTGCATTGTGTGGGTCATGGCTGAGTATAGCTTGAAGCAATTGCGCGGCTTGTTGAAAATGCCTTTCTTTTTGTAAGGTCATTGCCTGTAAATAGGCCTTAGGGATTGAAAAAGCAGAATTTGCCATTATTGATCCAAGGTGGTCGTTGTAATGATCATAGCCGTATTTAGTCATAGCCGTATTAGTTGTAAAGATGTTGCTAGCGCGCAGTTTACCCAATGCTAAAAATGAACGCGATATTTGCCCGGATAGAATGTGGTTTAGGTCTTATATTCGCTATGTTTGTTTTAGGACAAGCCATTCCACCAGGCGTGTGTATGCCTCGCTCAGATAAAGAGTGTGCTACAATTCCGCCGTTTTAATTTCTTGAGGATCGTCTGTGATCGTGCGTTTTATAGAAACTTGCCAATTACCAACCCCTTTTGCTGTGTTCGATATGCACGGTTTTGAGGAAGTCGAGTCGGGGCAGGAGCATGTTGTTTTGACCTTGGGTGATGTTTCGAATGGTGAACCTGTGCTGGCACGAACGCATTCAGAATGTCTGACAGGAGATGCGCTTTTTAGTATGCGCTGTGATTGTGGTTATCAGTTGGAGCAGGCCTTAAAAAGTATTGCCGATGAAGGTCGAGGGGTCTTGTTGTACCTTCGCCAAGAGGGGCGGGGCATAGGATTGTTGAATAAAATCAGAGCCTATCGTTTACAGGATCAGGGTGCGGATACAGTCGAAGCCAATGAGCAGTTGGGATTCGCTGCAGACCTTAGGGACTATTCAATTTGCTCGGGTATGCTGGGGCATCTTGGCATTCAATCCCTACGCTTAATGACGAACAATCCCCGTAAGGTCGAAGCCTTAACGGAAGGCGGTATCAATGTGGTTGAGCGTTTGCCTATTGAAGTGGGTAGGAATCCGCATAATGAAGGGTATTTAAGTACCAAGGCATCTAAGCTTGGGCACTGGTTGCAAAGCCATCAGGACGACTTTTCTTCAGAGGATTAAGGTTAAACTCGGCAGGCCTCCATGAGCGTTGGTCTAGAGCGCTTAGCCGATATTGCGTGTTAGATCGGTGCTGCTTTTCGTCAAATTCGACATCGTTTCGATAATTCTTTTTTCAATACCTTTCGGGCTCAAGCCGCATGCTGTCAGCATGTCCTGAGGCTTTCCATGCGGAATAAATGTATCAGGTAAGCCTAAGTGGAGAATGGGCGTTATCAAGCCCTCACTATTTAGAAATTCCGCTACTGCGCTCCCAGCGCCACCTGCAATTACGTTTTCTTCGATAGTGACTAATAAATCATAGCTATTTGCTACCGAGCTGATGCAATCTTCATCTAAGGGTTTGATGAAGCGCATATCAATAACGCATGCATCGAGGTTTTCCGCAGCAACTTTTGCGGCAGCGAGCAAGGTACCAAAAACTAAAATAGCTATTTTTTGGCCGTCTCTGACTTGTCTGGATTGGCCTATTGCTAGTGCTGACATTTCGGCATCGATAGAAACACCGGGTCCCGTTCCTCTCGGGTACCTTACTGCCGCTGGGCCTGAGAACTGGTAGCCGGTAAATAACATTTTCCGTAGTTCATTTTCGTCAGCAGGTGCCATAACCAGCATGTTGGGAATACAGCGTAAAAAGGACAAGTCGAAGCTGCCAGCATGGGTAGGTCCATCTTCGCCGACAAGTCCGGCGCGATCGATGGCGAATAATACATCCAAATTCTGCACGGCAACATCATGTATTAGCTGATCATAGGCACGTTGCAAAAAGGTGGAATAGATGGCAACGACAGGTTTCATGCCTTCGCAAGCCATTCCCGCTGCAAGTGTGACGGCGTGCTGTTCTGCAATAGCGACATCAAAGTAACGCTCCGGAAAGCGCTCTGAAAAGCGTATTAAATCTGAACCTTCTCGCATGGCGGGTGTGATGCCGACGACAAGAGGGTCTGTTTCGGCCATATCACAGAGCCACTGCCCAAATACGTTTGCGAATTTTGGTAAGGGCGGCGCGGTGATTGCATCGCTGGCGACAAGTGGTGGTTTGGGGTCAATTTTATTAATGGCATGATAGCCGATGGGGTCTGACTCGGCCGGAGCAAAGCCTTTGCCTTTTTTTGTCACGACATGCAGAAATTGTGGCCCTTTTAAGGACTTCATGTTTTCGAGTGTGCGTAATAGTGTCGGTAAGTCGTGGCCGTCAATTGGACCAATGTAATTGAATCCGAGCTCTTCAAATAAGGTTCCGGGAGCCATGAGTCCTTTTACATGCTCTTCTGTTTTTCGTGCAAACTCCATCAGGCCTGGCGTGCCGCTTAGCAGTTGTTTGCTGCCGTCTCGAACCTGATTGTATGTTTTACCTGATAGTATGCGGGCCAAATGATTTTTTAGTCCGCCAACATTATCTGAAATCGCCATGTCGTTGTCGTTAAGAATTACGAGCATGTCTGGCGCGACATCGCCGGCGTGACTGAGTGCCTCAAAGGCCATGCCTGCTGTCAGCGCGCCGTCGCCAATAACAGCTATTGCCCGCCTGTGACCGCCTTTTAGTCGAGTCGAAAGCGCCATGCCCAGAGCTGCACTGATCGATGTGCTTGAGTGACCTACGCCAAAGGCGTCATAGTCGCTTTCATCTCTGCTGGGGAAGGCTGCCGGACCATCGTGCTGGCGGATTTTCAGTAGTTGTTCTCTCCGACCCGTCAAGATTTTATGCGGATAAGCTTGATGCCCAACATCCCAAATCAGGCGATCTTCTGGCGTATTGAACATGTAGTGCAGCGCAATAGTAAGCTCCACTACGCCTAAGCCTGCGCCGAAATGACCGCCCGATTGGCCGACGCTATAAAGTAAAAAAGCCCGTAGTTCGTAACTAAGTTGCGTCAATTGCTCTTCTGACAGTAGACGCAATTGGTATGGCGTATCTATTTTGTCGAGTAGCGGTGTATTGGGCCGCTGCAAGGGGATTTCTTGAAATATTGGTTGTTCAGGCATCGAGTCTGGCAGTTCATTTATTGAGGATCGGGAGTATAGCAGAAAGCACTAGATATAGAGGAGCTTTTCATTTTTCTCATCATATGAAGTGGTCATTGTTACGGCTGTAGTAATGACTGTTGTTATAGACGTAGTTAGCGTACGCGCTCGACAATAAAATCAGCAATTCTCTGAAGTTTTTTAGTGTCCCGATGGTGGAGTGTCCCAAGCGACTCAAGTGCAGAATGATGTAATTCCTGGAGTTTGAGCTTTGCGCCATCCAGGCCAAGTAAGGCCGGGTAGGTTGGCTTGTTCAATGCTTCATCAGCCCCTTGTTGCTTGCCAAGTATTGCGGTGTTGCTGGTGACATCGAGAATGTCGTCTTGAACCTGAAATGCAAGGCCGATCGCACGGGCATAGTGTTGCAGGGTTTTAAGTTCCTGCTCATTGCTATTGGGATTGCAAAGCCCGCCGAGCTGTACACTAGCCTCAATCAATGCGCCCGTTTTATAGCCGTGCATATGTTCCAATGCTTCGAGCGTTAGTGTTTGTCCTACCGAGTGCAGGTCGATGCTTTGGCCGGCAACCATACCTCGGGCGCCGCTTGCTTTGGCTAGGGTTTGAATCATCGCTAGGCGGCTTGCCGGTGCTAAGTTAGCTTCGTTGGATGCCAGGATTTCGAAGGCAAGAGTCTGTAATGCATCGCCCGCTAAAATTGCCGTCGCTTCATCGAAAGCTTTATGGCATGTGGCTTGGCCCCGCCTTAAATCATCATCATCCATGGCGGGTAAGTCGTCATGAATTAGGGAGTAGGCATGTATAAACTCAACAGCGCAGGCCGCAGGCATAGCGATAGCTTGGTCGACACCAAAACATTCGGCAGTGGCCAGCACTAATATTGGGCGTATTCTTTTGCCACCAAGAACGGTGCTGTAGGCCATCGCGCGGCTTAAAATAGAGTCTTCCAAGCTTAAGGTTTGGATGGTGCGCTCTAAGGCGAGATCAACTTTTGTTTGATAATTTGTAAAGAAGGGCGGGCTACTTACGATATTATCAATGTTACTTTCGGTATTGCTGGACATCAATGTGTTATGACTCTTTGTTTGGCGAGAGGTCTTGATTGAGGTTTTGTTTATGCAAACGTTCGCCTTCCTGAGTCAGTTGTGTGACACGCTGTTCTGCACTTCGAAGCGACTCTTGGCAGTTTCGTGTTAATTTGACGCCTTCTTCGAAAGCACTCAACGATTGCTCTAAAGAGAGTTGCCCCTGTTCCATTTTGCTGACAATATCTTCGAGCTGTTGCAAAGATTTTTCAAAATCAGTCATTGAATTTTGATTTGACTCAGGCATTTTTCTTCCAATTTTTGATAGTGTTAATACGTTAAGATGAAATTTAAATCTATTGGCTTTCTATGCTAAAAAGCATGACGTTTCACCAATTGCCGCTACACTGATGTAAACGCATTGCATGTGCCGCGTCATGTCAGAATAGTGGTTATATGTATTAGTATACAGAGAGATAATAATTGCTTGAAATAGTAAACACAGGTTTTTTAATGCGGACTCATTCGAAACACGTATTAACAGACCTTCAGTTGACAGAATACCTTGGGAGTAAGTCGTGGATTTAGCAACCATCATTGGAATGCTTGGTGCTTTTGCCATCATCGTATTTGCGATGTTGTTGGGCGGATCGCTAAGCATGTTTGCGGATTTGCCTTCGGTGCTAATCGTGTTAGTCGGATCGACCCTCGTTTGTTTGATGAAGTTCCCGATGTCGAAGTTTTTGGGCGCAGGAAAAACTGTTGCCAAAGCGTTTATGTTTAAACTTGATTCACCTGATGAGTTGATAGAATCGGTAATTGATTTGGCAGAAACCGCGCGTAAAGGCGGCTTACTCTCTTTAGAAGGCAAGGAAATTCCTAACGACTTCTTAAAACAAGGAATTGGCTTGTTGATTGATGGGCACGATGCGGATGTCGTTAAAACGGTGTTATTGAAAGACAAGAATATGGCGGTTGAACGGCATAAATCTGGCGCAGGTGTTTGGGGTGCATTAGGCGATATTGGCCCGGCAATGGGTATGATCGGAACATTAATCGGCTTAGTGGCGATGCTGTCAAATATGGATGACCCAAAGTCTATCGGCCCTGCTATGGCGGTGGCGCTATTAACGACGCTTTACGGTGCGATGCTTGCCAACATGGTGGCCATTCCGTTTGCGGATAAATTGAAATTAAGGGCTGCCGAAGAAGAAATGATTAAGTCGATGGCTATAGACGCTGTTCTGGCGATCCAAGCGGGTCAAAATCCTCGTGTTATTGAAGGTATGTTACGGACGTATTTACCAGCAGGCATGCGTAAGGTTGAGGAAGAGTGATGCTTGTTGCTAAGCCCTTTTGCAAAGGTCTCTTGACGTTTTTTGGTTTTGCTGTCGGTAGGTTTAATTAATGAGTGATGAAGAGCAAGAGTGCGAAGAATGTATCCCGGGGCTCCCCGCATGGATGGGTACTTTTGCGGATTTGATGTCGCTGTTGATGTGTTTTTTTGTTCTGTTGTTATCTTTTTCTGAAATGGATGTGCTGAAATTTAAGCGCTTGGCCGGCTCTATGCGTGAAGCTTTTGGTGTGCAGAATCAAGTTGATGTGACGGCTGTTCCCACAGGGACTAGCATTATTGCGCAAGAATTTTCCCCAGGAAGACCTGAACCAACACCTTTGCAAATGGTGATGCAGAGTACTGTCGATAGCAGCCAGCAATCGCTCGAGGTTTTATGTGAAGCCGAGATCGAGAAGGCTGCATCAGAATCGTGTACTCAGGCTGAGTCATCTCAAGAAAAAGAAGATATGAAGGTGGTCGTTGCCAAAAAAATTGAGCAATTAAACGAAGATGCAGAAGGCAAAGCGGTCGATATTGCCGATAAGTTACAGGATGAAATTGCTGAAGAAATAGTGGAAATTGAAACGCGGGGGCGAAAAATAATTATTCGTGTTCAAGAAAAAGGAACATTTTCTTCTGGCTCAGCGGAGTTGGAATCTGATTTTTTTCCAGTTCTTGATAAGCTCATTGAAATACTGAAAACAGTAGAGGGTGGCATTTCTGTTGAGGGACATTCAGATAATATTCCTATTCAAACAGCAGAGTTCCCTTCAAATTGGGATCTTTCTGTTGCGAGAGCGCTGGAAGTTGCCCAAGGCTTATTTGGTGAAGGTGAGTTGGATCAAGGTCGGTTCTCTGTCGCCGGTTTTGCAGATACCAAACCTATTGTCCCGAATGATACCTCGGGAAATCGTGCCAAAAACCGACGCGTAGAGATCGTACTTCAAGAGAAGTCCGATAGTGAAGTTAAAGCCGAGCTTAAGGCAGAAATTAAAGAAGTCGACGAAGTGTTAGAAGAGGATAATATTAGGGAATTGGATCAAATTTTTGAACTTGACCCTAATGAAATCTTTTAATTCACAGATCGTTCAAACACGGTGCTGGCAAGAAAATAGATGAGGAATGGTTAATGCAGAGTGATCAAATGGAAAGGCGGCGTTACTTTCGTGTCACGGACTTGGTCGGCTTAAGCTACCGTTTTCTATCTGAAGGTGAGCGTGAACTGGCTTTAGCGTCACAACCGACATCGCTAAATAACCTGCTTGTTCAAATTGAAGACGACATAAACATGAATTTGCAGGCACTTAAGCAGGCCAATCCGGATTTGCATAAGCTCATGGATTTGTACAACCAGAAAATAAACCTGGCTTTTGGGCATGGGCTTGCGGATAAAGATCAGGCTGCGGGTCACTCTGTGCGTGCTTGCCAGGTCAGCATAAGCGCTTGCGGTATTGCTTTTCCTTGCAGTGAGCCGACAAATTTAAACCAATCGATTGCACTTGATCTCACGCTTTTTCCCAATAACTTACGCCTACAGTTGCTGGCGTCGGTAATTTCATGTGATAGTCATGAGGACGTAGCAAGCACAGATTCTTATATTATCAGAGCCGACTTTGAGCGTTTAACAGAGAGCGATGAAGAGCTTTTGGTGCAACATGTTATTAAGCGACAAGCATTGCAGCTAAAAGATCAGCGTGAACAAATTGAAAGCAATCAACCTTAATTGCCTTTTAAGTTCTTAGGGGCTTCGTAGTGTAAACGGGATGGCATGGGTCTGCTGTTCAAATTCAAGCCCGCCGGGGAAATAATTTCTTTCCGTAAAACGAGCACCTAATACGCGATTTATGGTCACCACTGAACTGGTTCGGGTGCCATAGCTTGGGCTAACGATAAATGCTGGTGACAGCATACGCTCAATGTCTTCATGCACTCCCGTGACCGGTAAATCCTCATCTTCTGCCGTGTGCTGATTTTGCATGACTGCCAGATAACGATTTTCTTTCTCTTCAATTGAGCATTGTTCTTGCGTTTGACTACGAATACTAGCAATAGCCTCTTTTGCACCTAGCACTTTTGGCCAAGGTGAGTCGAGTAGGTGATTGCTAAGCCCATACAGGCCAGGAGTGACGGCTTGAACGGGCTGACTACTTCTGTTGTTGACATATATCAGGGATGATCCGTCGAACAGCAGTGCGTTAAACCCTGGATAGTCTTCTCTTGATAGTTTTAATGATTGCGCAAATTCTTCAGCACTTTGATCGCCTAAAAGAAAAGCGTGTGGTATTGCGCCACGGGATAGTGTTTTCTCGGGTGGATTGGGTTCACGATAGTTGGTAACTGCTGCTAGTTTGCCGGTTTTTGATACTGCGAGCCATGTGCCGGATTTCTCAAGATCCCTGCCGCCGAAAATGTGCGCGGCATCGTTCCAATAATGGGCTCTTTTACTGTCCCGTTGATAGAACTCATCGCGGTTTGAAATCAATAACAGTGGTGTCTCAGTGTCGGGTTGCCAGTCAATAACGATTAAACACATATCAATTTATTTACTATCTGAGGAGCTTAATCTTGCTATCATAGCACGCTTTGGCTCCGCCCCTTTTGGCTGGGCAGAGTTAAAGGTAGGTAATAAGTGGTTATCGCAAGTTATCTCATTGCCGGAATGTTCGCAGGCTTGGTTGGCGGCTTACTTGGCGTGGGTGGCGGTATAATTGTGGTGCCCGTATTGATACTTGTGTTTGAATCTCAAGGGTTTTCTGCGCTGGTTTTGACGCATATGGCGATAGGAACGTCCTTGGCAACCATTGTGTTTACCTCGGCCAGCTCGGTTTTGAATCATCACCGTTTAGGCTCCGTAGAATGGACTATTTTCAAACACATGAGTATTGGAATTGTCGCCGGGGCTATTGCCGGGGTTTTTGTTGTGACTCAGCTAGAGGGTATTTGGTTAAGAAAGATGATTGGTTTATTCGCCGTCCTAATGGCGGGCAAAATGCTGGTGGCTAGTGCTTCGCTCAGCCAACGTCAATTGCCAGCATCGCATGTCTTGGCGAGTGTGGGGGGCGTGATCGGCGGTATTTCTTCCATGCTGGGTATTGGTGGCGGTACTTTAAGTGTGCCGTTTTTGTCGCGATATCGTCTGGAAATGAGGCAGGTCATCGGCACTGCTGCAGCGTGTGGCTTACCTATTGCGATTGCCGGAGCTCTGACCAATATGTCGTTGGGACAAGGTGTTGAGGGGAGGCCTAACTGGAGTGTGGGCTTTGTTTATTTACCTGCTTTGTTTGGAATTGCGGTGACCTCGGTTTTTTTTGCTAGAATTGGCGCGCGTTTGGCGCACCGGCTGTCTGCGATAACCTTACGCAGGCTTTTTTCAACTGCCCTGCTTATTGTTGGTATTAAGTTTTTGGCTTTTTAAGGAGATTTTAATGGCGTTGGTTTATCCAAAAATTGATCCAGTTGCATTGGATCTTGGTTTTATTCAGATTCACTGGTACGGTTTGATGTATCTGTTTGGCTTTTTAGCGGCCTTCATGCTCGGGCAACATCGCGCTAAACGACCCGATGCGCCCCTGAATAAAGATCAAGTGGGGGACATGATTTACTTCAGTGCGATAGGTGTCGTTCTGGGCGGTCGTTTAGGTTATGTCTTCTTTTACAACTTTGGCAAATTTCTAGAGGACCCCGTATGGCTATTCCGGGTATGGGAAGGCGGTATGTCTTTTCATGGTGGCTTAATCGGAGTGATGTTGGCGATATACTTCTATTCCAGAAAGCTGGGTTGTCGCTACTTTCAATTGTTGGATTTTGTCGCGCCCTTGGTTCCCATTGGCCTTGGTCTTGGGCGAATTGGTAACTTTATTGGTGCCGAGTTATGGGGGCGTGCGACCGATGTGTCATGGGGTATGGTATTTCCAACGGACCCGGAGCAGTTAGTTAGGCACCCTTCCCAGCTATATCAATTTGCATTGGAAGGCGTGCTTTTCTTTATTATCCTATGGTTGTATTCCGCCAAGCCCCGCCCAATGATTGCTGTTTCTGGCCTATTTATGATTTGTTATTCAATCTTCCGCTTTGTTGTAGAGTTCGTTCGCGAGCCAGATAGTCATATCGGCTTTCTGGCCTGGGACTGGCTAACGATGGGGCAGGTTCTGTCATTACCGATGTTGTTTTTAGGCGTGGCTATGATGATATTTGGATATAAAAAGTACGGACTTAAAAACATGGGCTCTAAAAAGGTTCAAGGCTAGACAATGAAAGCATATTTGGATTTGATGCAAGATGTGGTCGATAACGGAGTCGATAAAGGTGATCGCACGGGCGTGGGCACACGCTCGGTCTTTGGGCGACAGATTCGCTTTGACCTATCTCAGGGCTTTCCTTTGGTCACGACCAAAAAAGTGCATCTAAAGAGCATTATTTATGAACTGCTTTGGTTTTTAAAGGGAAGTACGGATAACGCTTGGTTAACAGATCGAAGCGTTTCCATTTGGAATGAATGGGCAACAGAAGAGGGAGATTTAGGGCCTATTTATGGCAAGCAGTGGCGTAGCTGGGCAGGGCAAGATGGTGAGGTTGTTGACCAGATATCTGAGCTGATTCATCAAATTAAGACCAAGCCCAATTCCCGGCGCTTAATTGTGTCCGCTTGGAATCCTACGGAACTGCCCGATGAATCAATAAGCCCCCAAGACAATGTTGAACAAGGACGTATGGCATTAGCGCCTTGCCATTGCCTGTTTCAGTTTTATGTCTTAGACGGAAAGCTATCGTGTCAGTTGTACCAACGTAGTGCTGACCTGTTTTTAGGTGTGCCGTTTAATATTGCAAGCTACGCGATTTTGACACATATGATTGCCCAGCAATGTGATTTGGAGCTTGGAGAATTTGTTCATACGTTCGGTGACTGCCACCTATATTCGAATCACTTGACTGACGATATTGTTTTTGAACAATTGAAGCGCAGTCCTAAAACGCTGCCAACACTTAAGATAAAACGTAAGCCAGCGTCTATTTTCGACTATGAGTTTGAGGATTTTGAGGTTTCCGGTTATGAATCCGACGCCGGCATTCGAGCGCCCATCGCCATTTAGGACTATAGACAGTGAAAACATCCATGATCGTTGCGATGGCTCAAAATCGAGTCATCGGTCGCAATAACAGTTTGCCGTGGTATCTACCGAACGACCTTAAGTACTTTAAGCAAGTCACCATGGGGAAACCTATTTTGATGGGACGCAAAACCTTTGAGTCGATTGGCAAGCCTTTACCTGGGCGAACAAATATTGTGATGACGCGTAATCAGAACTGGTCGGCGGAGGGTGTGAAGGTTGTATCGTCTTTAGATGCAGCAGTTGCGTTGGCGCAAGCAATCGCCGAAATTGATGGCCAAGATGAACTCATGATTATTGGCGGTGACCAAATCTATCAAAGCGCTCTGTCCTCGGTTGATAGAATTTACCTGACCGAAGTTCATGCAGAAGTGGAAGGCGATGCTTATTTTCCTGTCTTTGATCGTGATGGATGGGACATTGTCGTCTGCAAAGATTTCGTTGCCGAAGGCGCCAATCCTTATGATTATAGTTTTGTCGTGTTGGATCGAAAATAGTCTAAAGGGCGTGTTAACTACTTGAGATGTGTCTCCTGTCTTAAGCTCGTGACATTAACCAAATATTAGTAAAAAGGGTTGCCTCGGCAACCCTTTTTGTTTTTGAAGCGAATGAATGACGCTCACGACTTAAGCTATTTGAGCATATCCAGGTTGCGTACACCCCCTTTATCGGCACTGGTTGCCAGCAGCGCGTAGGCTTTTAAGGCGCTAGAGACTTTACGTTCGCGTGGCTCAGCAGGCTTCCAGCCATTCTCTTTATCTTTCGCTGCACGGCGTTGAGCCAATTCTTCTGTGCTGAGTTCAACATTGATACTACGGTTGGGGATATCGATTTTGATGCTATCGCCGGCTTCTATCAACCCAATGGCGCCACCAGCAGCCGCTTCAGGCGAAGCATGGCCTATCGACAAACCCGATGTCCCGCCTGAGAAACGTCCGTCGGTTAACAATGCACATGCTTTGCCTAAACCTTTTGATTTTAGGTAGCTGGTTGGATAGAGCATTTCTTGCATCCCTGGCCCGCCTTTTGGGCCTTCGTAACGAATGATCACCACGTCGCCGGCAAGTACTTCGTCATTCAAGATGCCTTTTACGGCCGAATCCTGACTTTCAAAAATCTTGGCAGTGCCGGTAAAGGTAAGCGACGAATCGTCAACACCGGCGGTTTTGACGACACAGCCGTCTTCGGCAATATTACCGTAAAGGACGGCTAGCCCGCCTTCTTGTGAATACGCGTGTTCGATGGATCGGATACAGCCGCCCACGCGATCACCATCGAGTGTTGGCCATCGAGTAGATTGACTGAAAGCTGTTTGCGTAGGAATGCCTGCTGGGCCTGCTTTAAAAAATTCAGCAACGGAGGCATCGTTATTTTGCATGATGTCCCATTCAGCTAAGGCGGCTTTCATTGTTGGGCTGTGAACGGTCGGCATATCGCTATGCAATAAGCCGGCGCGGTCTAACTCGCCCAGAATCCCCATGATTCCGCCAGCTCGGTGTACGTCTTCGACGTGATAGAGTGGAGAGTTTGGCGCTACTTTACAGAGTTGTGGCACCCGTCGACTGAGTTCGTCGATGTGTTT
>Ga0105348_1002072_pt1 | contig 12465 bp, 10 predicted proteins | sample EN8Hudsemesocosm_2_FD_83504 | JGI IMG/M metagenome (GOLD analysis project Ga0105348, IMG submission 83504) | Methane-oxidizing microbial communities from mesocosms in the Hudson Canyon - EN8C Hudson Canyon | ecosystem: Environmental > Aquatic > Marine > Cold seeps | place: Hudson Canyon... | reverse complement strand
GGTGGTTTTCCTCCTGGTTCAATTTTACCCGCCGAACGTGAACTTTCTGAATTAATAGGTGTAACAAGAACTACGCTAAGAGAAGTGTTGCAGCGTTTAGCTCGAGATGGCTGGTTAACTATCCAACATGGTAAGCCGACCAAAGTAAATAATTTTTGGGAAACTTCTAGCTTAAATATCTTAGAGACTTTAGCGCAATTAGACCAAGAAGGTATTCCTGATTTAGTTGATAACTTATTGTCTGCCCGTACAAATATCAGTGCTATATATGTTCGTGGTGCGTTAAAAAACAACCCTGAAAAAGCAATAGAGTCACTACAGGGGTATGCTGATATTGAAGATACCGGCGAAGCGTTTACTCAATTTGACTATCAATTAAATAAAGACTTAGTGGTTGCTTCTGACAACTCTATTTACTTGTTAATTCTTAATGGCTTAAGTGGCTTATATTCTCGTATTGGTAACTTGTACTTCGCCCATCCTAAGGGGCGTGAAATTTCCAGAAACTATTACCAAGCTTTAATCGACTTAGCTAAAGCTAACCGCTTTGATGATGCTATTTTTGCGGTACGTAAATACGGTGTTGACTCTGGAGCACTATGGAGTGAACTTAAGGATGATGTTTTAAAAGAGCTTTCTGAAGATTAAAGCGCTTTAAAGCAATATTATTAAATATAAAAAAGACGATATTAATCGTCTTTTTTCTTTTGTGGGCAGCTGGCAATTACTTTATCTTCACCTGATTTAGTTTCTTGGATAATTTTTACATCAAAATGCCATAAATAATGCAGGTGTTTTAATACTTCATCCTTAGTGTTGCCTAATTCGATGTCATTATGTGGTGTGTATCTTAGTGTTAAAGCGCGATCACCATCAATATTGGCATCAACCACTTGAATATTAACCTCAATATTACTTAAGTTATATTGATTGGCTAATTTTTCTCGTACTTTCTTATAACCTTGAGCATTATGAATCGCACCAATTTCTACATAATTATTGTCACTATCATCATGTATATGAAACAATTTAAAATCTCGAATCAACTTAGGTGATAAGTATTGGCTGATAAAGCTTTCATCTTTAAAGTTTTCCATAGCAAAGTGAACTGTATCAAGCCAGTTACTGCCAGCAATTTCAGGAAAATACTCTTTATCTTCTTCCGTTGGGTTTTCACAAATCCTTCGAATATCAATAAACATATTAAAACCTAATGCGTAAGGGTTTATACCTGAGTAGAACTTACTATTGTATTCAGGTTGTGCGACAACATTGGTATGACTATGTAAAAACTCGAGCATAAACTTATCAGTCACTAAGCCCTCATCATATAAATGGTTTAAAATTGTGTAATGCCAAAAGCATGCCCAACCCTCATTCATCACTTGTGTTTGTTTTTGCGGATAAAAGTATTGGGATATTTTCCTAACAATGCGGACTATCTCTCGTTGCCAAGGTTTGAGTAATGGCGCATTTTTTTCAATAAAATATAAGATATTTTCTTGTGGTTCTTTCGGAAAGCGATATTTTTTTTCACTCTCTTTCTTTTCTTTTTGCGGCACTGTTCGCCAAAGTGCATTTACTTGTGACTGCAAGTATTCAGCACGTTCAGATTGTCTCTTTAGTTCTTCATCTAATGATATTTTTTGTGGGCGTTTATATCGGTCAACTCCGTGATTCATTAGAGCGTGGCAGGCATCTAAAGTAGATTCAACTTCACTGATACCATATTTCTGTTCGCATTCAGCAATATAGTTTTTAGCAAACAATAGGTAATCAATGATTGAGCTAGCATCGGTCCACGATTTAAATAAATAGTTTCCTTTAAAGAAAGAGTTATGACCATAACAAGCGTGGGCCATGACTAATGCTTGCATTGTCATGGTATTTTCTTCCATTAAATAAGAAATACAAGGGCTAGAATTTATCACTATTTCATAAGCTAAACCCATTTGCCCACGTTTATAGTTTTGCTCTGTTTGAATAAACTTTTTACCAAATGTCCAGTGGCTATATCCAATGGGCATACCAACACTGGCATAGGCATCCATCATTTGCTCAGCGGTGATCACTTCTATTTGATTGGTGTAAGTATCTAACCGGTAATAGTCGGCAACTCTGGCGATTTCCTGTTGATATTGATCTAATAAATCAAACGTCCAATCAGGTCGATCGTCTAATGGCGTTACCTTTGTTTTTTCTACAGTATTAGTTGGCATAGTCATTAATCACCTATTCATTAGGTTAATAGCTAGGTTAAGTCGTAAAGAGTAAAACGGTTTACATTAAGCCGCACTGCTTTGAGTGCTTTTTTTGAAAAGCTCTCTAAATACCGGATAAATATCCTCAACAGACTTTATATGCTGCATGGCGAAGTTATCAGTGGATTGTTCGACTTGCTGATAATGCTTCCAAAGCGTTTGATGTGCTCTTTGGGTGATTTCTATGTAACTAAAATAGCGACTTTTAGGTAATATCTGTTGCTCTAAAATTGCTTGGCAACGAGGAGAGTCATCTGCCCAATTGTCGCCATCAGAAGCTTGCGCACCATAAATGTTCCACTGATTATCGCTATACCGCTCGGTGATAATATCGTTCATCAACTCTAAGGCGCTAGATGCAATGGTGCCACCCGTTTCTTGAGAGTAGAAAAACTCATGCTCATCTACCTCCTTGGCTTGGGTGTGGTGTCTAATATAAACCACATCAATATTTTTGTAGGTACGGCTAAGAAATAAGTACAATAAAATATAAAAACGTTTAGCCATCTCTTTCGTTGCTTGATCCATCGAGCCTGAAACATCCATTAAACAGAACATAACCGCTTTTGATGTTGGAACGGCTTGTTTAGCATAATTTCTAAAGCGCAAATCAAAGGTATCAATAAAAGGTACCTTGGCAATCTTATTCTTTAATGCTTCTATTTCACTTATTAAACTGCGTTTTTTTTGAATGTTATCGTGTTTATCTTCGTTAAGCGCTGTCAGTTGCTGCTCAAGTTCTTTAAGCTTTCTACGTTTTGACGATGTCATGGCGATACGGCGAGCTATGGAGCCTTGGAGTGACTTAACAATATCAATATTTGACGGCACACCCTCAGCGCAATAACCACTACGCACGGTTTTGTATTCAATTAATTTATCAAGTTGGTTCTTTTCTAAATTAGGCAACTCTAAATCTTCAAAAAGTAAATCAAGGTACTCCTCTTTGGAAATAGAAAAAGTAAATTCATCTTCCCCTTCACCGCTATCACTCGCGTCACCTTGGCCAGCCCCTTGTCCTTGCTGTTTTGGCGGTCGAGGAATCTGATCTCCAGTAGAGAATTGATCATTACCCGGGTGCACTCTATCTTTAATGCCACCATCACCTTGATGAAAAACCGGTTCAGATAAATCCCTTTTCGGGATCACTATATTTTCACCTGAATGAATATCAGTGACACCGCGTTGATTTATCGCATCAGAAACAGATTTTTTGATTTGATTCTTATAGCGTCTTAAAAAGCGCTGTCGGTTAACAGTACTTTTATTTTTACTGTTTAGGCGTCTATCTATAAAGTTTGCCATATATTCTCCTTTTCTCTTTCGCTTTATTCCTAGTGCATAAGAGACAGCTTAAGAAGATTTTCTAACGCGTAAATACCATTCAGATAATAAACGTACTTGTTTTTGTGTGTAGCCCTTGGTCATCATTCGTTTGACAAAATCATCATGCTTTTGTTGATCATCGGCAGATGTTTTAGCATTGAAAGAAATAACAGGTAATAGGTCTTCCGTATTAGAGAACATTTTTTTCTCGATAACCGTACGCAGTTTCTCGTAACTGGTCCAAACGGGGTTTTTACCATTGTTATTTGCCTTGGCTCTAAGTACAAAGTTAACGATTTCATTTCTAAAGTCTTTAGGGTTACTAATGCCGGCCGGTTTTTCAATTTTCTCTAGTTCATCATTTAATGATTGGCGATCAAATAACTGTCCTGTTTCTGCATCTCGGTATTCTTGATCTTGAATCCAAAAATCAGCGTAGGTGACATATCGATCAAAAATATTTTGCCCATATTCAGAATATGACTCTAAATATGCGGTTTGAATTTCCTTACCAATAAACTCAATATACTGAGGTGTTAAGTAGCCTTTAATAAACTCTAAATAGCGCTCGGTAATCTCTTTAGGTAACTGTTCTCGCTCTACTTGCTGTTCGAGCACATAAAAGAGATGCACTGGATTGGCCGCGACTTCAACACTATCGAAATTAAACACGCGTGATAAAATTTTAAAGGCAAAACGTGTTGATAAACCCGACATACCTTCATCGATACCTGCATAATCTCGATATTCTTGATAAGATTTTGCTTTTGGATCGGTATCTTTAAGTGTTTCACCGTCATAGACACGCATCTTAGAATAAATACTAGAGTTGTCAGGATCCTTTAAACGAGATAGCACAGAAAATTGCGCTAAAATACTTAAGGTGTCAGGGGCACATTGCGCTGTTTTTAACTCACTATGTTCGAGTAATTTTTTATAGATATTTACTTCTTCTGATACTCGCATGCAATAAGGCACTTTTACGATATAAACACGGTCTAGAAAGGCCTCATTGTTTTTGTTATTCCTAAAGGTTTGCCACTCAGACTCATTGGAGTGCGCCAGTAATATGCCATTAAAGGGCAGGGCGGAAAGACCTTCTGTTGGATTGTAGTTACCTTCTTGTGTTGCGGTTAACAGTGGGTGAAGCACCTTGATTGGCGCTTTAAACATTTCAACGAACTCCATCAAACCTTGGTTGGCACGACATAGTGCGCCTGAGTAACTATAAGCATCTGCATCGTTTTGCGCAAAATGCTCTAATTGTCTGATATCAACCTTGCCGACAAGAGCTGAGATATCTTGATTGTTATCATCACCTGGCTCTGTTTTGGCGATTGCTATTTGATCGAGGATAGACGGGTAAACTTTAATTACTTTAAATTGCGCTATATCACCTTTAAATTCATGTAAGCGTTTTGCAGCCCATGGTGAAATAATATTATTTAGGTACCTTGCAGGAATATTATATTCATCCTTTAAGATCTTACCGTCTGAATGTGCGTCAAATAAACAAAAGGGGTGATCATTGACTGGGCTAATTTCACCATTAGCACTTAATACATAAATGGGCTCTTGCTGCATTAATGATTTTAATTTCTCTGCAAGTGAAGATTTACCACCACCAACAGGGCCTAACAAATACAGAATTTGTTTGTGCTCTTCTAAGCCTTGGGATGCGTGTTTTAAATAAGAGACAATTTGTTCTATGGCTTCTTCCATACCATAAAAGTCAGTAAAAGCAGGGTAGCGTTTAATTACTCTGTTTGAAAAAATACGACTCAACCTAGGGTCAGTTGCAGTGTCCACCATTTCGGCTTCACCAATGGCCGCGAGCAGCCGTTCGGACGCACTGGCATAAGCTAGGTTATCGTCTTTACAAATGGATAAGAATTCTTGCAAGCTGAACTCTTCTTGTTGGGCTTGTTCATAACGTGTCTGATAATGTTGAAAAATACTCATAACCGCCTCCAAAAGAGCAAAATGCTATCCATTAAATAAAATAGGTAAAATAATTCGCTAACAGTATGTAAAGTTAAAATAAATATATCACTGTTATATTTTAAGATTAGTTGCTTAAACTTATTTTGCTAAGAATTTTTAACAAAAAATTGTCACAGCTTTGAAACAAGGTGAGTGTATCAATTTATTGTTTTATATGAATTTGATTAACTTAGCAGCATTAAATTGCGCGATAAAGCGCAACTCTGAGCAATAATTAGGCAAACTTCTTACAAATATCCTGTGAAAGTCGGGCTAATTTTTATAATTTTTTCGGCGTTAAGATCTGCTTTTCTTTCTTTGCAAAAATGAGTGTATATATTTCTATACGCCTACCCTATAGCACTAGTCTAGCCTCATTTGATGCAAACCTTCTTTTACCAGAAAAACACGTACAACTTCTTTTACACCCTTTTAAAACTCCGAGTGCTAGCAAGTCTTTCGCTTACTTAATTTGCCCCTGATAATGGTTTCATTACAAGAGAATGATGCGAGAGAGATAACAATGACTGAGACTAACAACCCACTTAAACTTTGTGGAATTGAGTTTACTGAATACGCGACACCTGATTCAGATTTTATGGAAAAAGCTTTTTTTGGCTTTGGTTTTTCTAAAACTAAAAAAATGAAAGGTCGTGATATCGATTATTTTAACCAAAATGATATTCACTTTTTATTAAATAGAGAACAAAGCGGCTTTTCAAAAGAGTTTGCTAAAAGTCATGGACCAGCAATTTGTTCTATGGGCTGGCGAGTAGAAGATGCTAACTTTGCCTTTTCTGAAGCAGTAAAGCGCGGTGCAAAATCTGCTGAAAACGAGGCAAACAAGCTTCCGTATCCTGCTATTTTTGGTATTGGCGACAGTCTTATTTACTTTATTGAGAATTTTGCAGAATCAGGTAGTAACAAAGGGTTGATTTACGATACCGACTTTGAAGATATTGCAGAGCCTGTACTGGTTGAAGATAAAGGCTTTTTAGCTGTTGATCATCTAACTAATAATGTCTATCAAGGTACTATGCACAAATGGGCTGACTTTTATAAAGAAATCTTTGGTTTTACTGAAGTACGTTATTTTGACATTAAAGGTGTCAAAACAGCACTAGTTTCTTATGCATTACAATCACCTTGTGGCAAATTCTGTATCCCAATTAATGAAGGTAAAGGGAATAAAGATAATCAGATTGATGAGTATCTTGATGAATATAACGGTCCTGGCGTACAACATTTAGCGTTTTTAACGGATGACCTTGTTGGTTCACTTGATAAATTAGACCGCTCGATAGTGGATACCTTAAACATTGTTCCAGAATATTACGATGAAATATTTGACCGTGTACCTTGGGTTAAAGAAGATAAAGAACGTATTAGAGAACATCAAATTCTAGTAGATAGTCAAAGTGAGAATTCTTACTTATTACAAATCTTTACTAAGAACTTATTTGGTCCTATCTTCATTGAAATGATTCAACGCGTTGACGACCAAGGTTTTGGTGAAGGTAACTTCTCTACATTATTTAAATCTATTGAGTTAAATCAAATGGAACGTGGTGTACTTTAGTTCAAACGAACTTAACACTGCTAAAAATAGAAAAGCCAACAAACTAATATAGTTTGTTGGCTTTTTTGATTAAGCTTAATAAATAGTTAACTAGGGTGAGACTTTGAAAACTTATACTCTATTACTTGCTGAAACGTTTAAGTCTTTTAAAATACCGTCGTGCAAGTTGTACACTAAACCATGAACAGTAATATCTTGCTTTCGCTCCCATGCATTAAGCAAGGTTGTGGTATTACAAACATTGGCAACTTGCTCAATTACATTTAGCTCACATAATAAATTAATACGCGCTTTCTCATCCGTTTCTTTATCCATTTTTTCTTTATGGTAACGGTGAACATCTTCAATATGACGCAACCAGTTATCAATTAAACCATGGCTATTATCATCCAGTGACGCTGCAACGCCACCACATCCATAATGGCCACAGACGATAATGTGCTGAACTTTTAATACATCTACGGCATATTGAATAACTGATAAACAGTTGAGATCGGTATGGATTACTTGGTTGGCAATATTGCGATGAACAAATACTTCACCCGGTTTCATGCCAAGTAACTCATTTGCTGGTACTCGAGAGTCAGAGCAACCTATCCATAAATATTTAGGTGATTGTTGTTCTGATAAACCTTTGAAGAATTCAGGATCTTGTTCGGTAACTTTTGCAGCCCATTGTTTATTATTATCAAAAAGATGTTTTATTGTTGTCATAAGTATCAATCACGTCAGCTAGTTAAATTTCATGACATTTTATGTCAAGGAAAAGGTAAGTAAAAGTAATTATTTGTAACCCAGTTAAGTATAATAGGAAAAAAATTAAACTCTCAAGGTAAATTGTTATGGCAACGGCTTGTGCTCTACATATTTTAGTTAAAACACAACAACAAGCAACAGAGCTGAAGGCTCTACTAGATAAGGGAGCAGACTTTGCAACGCTGGCAAAAAAATACTCAACTTGCCCATCCAAGAAAAAGGGCGGTGATTTAGGAGAGTTTCGTCGAGGTCAAATGGTAAAGGCCTTTGATGACGTAGTATTTAAACGACCAATATTAAAAGTTCATGGGCCAATAAAAACTAAATTTGGCTACCATTTGATCAAAACCTTATATCGCAATTAACAACGTATGTTAATTCAATAGTCTTTCTTTATTCTTTTTGCTCTTCTTTTTCTAATTGCTCATTTCGCTGATTAATTTTTTCAAGTTGCTCAGCTGTTAATTTGAATTTTTTTGAAGACCTCTTTAGTACGAGAATCCCACCTATAATAATGCCTAGAGCAAGAACGATGATAATGAGTGGCGTTACTGACATATTGCTATAAATTTAATGAAGAAATCATAATGAAAAATACTAGCAAATTTAGCACGATACAGGTAATTTATCTGTGATATAAAAACATTGCTTTACCTTTTAAAATAACGATAAGAGATAATCCTATGCCGAACAAATTATCAATAAAGCTTCTTCTTCCTAACGTGGCGGTTGGTTTAGCGTTTATGTTTACGCTGTTATTTCTGGCCGAGTCAATGAGTAGGACAGGGCTAGCAACAACTTTTTTTGCATTAGTGATTATACAGGGGCTAGTCAATTATTTTTATTTCGAGCAAGTGTTAACTAACCGTCTCGAGAAATTAAAAAACTATTTGGATGCTGTAGTAAGTACTGATGAAGCACCAGCAAAACCATTGAGAGATGATAATAAAGATGAATTAGCTAATATTACTAATGAGCTAAGCGACTTTATTGTCAACTTGGCTGAAGTTGTCGGCTTAATTCGCCAAGAGTCAGAAGAGTTAAGAGAAGGCTCTACTCAATTATCTATCCAAATGTCTGATTCTGTTACCTTAGTTGAAGATTCTGCAGGGCAAATAACACAAATGGCAACTTCTATTGAAGAAATTGCTAATACCTCTTCAAATTTATCAAGCAGCGCAGAGCAAGTGAGCGAAACAACGAGCTCAGTAATGGAAACCTTGGCAAATGGCGTTAATGCCTCGAACACCAGCCAAAATACTATTGAAGCTGTTGCCAGTGAAGTAGGCAATATGGCGCAAGAGTTAGCGCTTTTACAAGAGGAAAGTGCGCGAATTGGCTCTGTACTCGACGTGATAAAAGGTATTGCAGAGCAAACGAACTTACTTGCCTTAAATGCTGCCATTGAAGCGGCACGAGCAGGTGAGCAGGGAAGAGGCTTTGCGGTAGTTGCCGATGAAGTTCGTGCTTTAGCCCACAGAACACAACAATCTACGGTGGAAATTCAATCTATGGTAGAAGGGCTGCAAAGTAAATCTACCAATGCTGTTAATAGCATTACTAAAGGAAATGAATTAACCCAAGAATCTTTAGCTCAATCGAGTGAAGTTGTTACTGCACTTGATAAAATAGGTCTTTCTTTTCAGGATGTTGACAACTTAACTTCGCAAATTGCTAGTGGTACTTTAGCGCAACAAGACGCTACCTCATCAATCAATGAAAGTATGCTAGCGGTAGTTTCTTTAAGTCATGAAATTAATAATGGCTTAGGCTCTGTCGCAGCCCATGCTGAGCAGCAACAGCAAACATCACAAGAAGTAGAGCAAACCATTAATCGAATTTGTGTTTAAGTTTACTGATTGCTTATCTACTTTATTATTTGTTATTAAGGCTTTAGCTGAATTAACTCACTGGAATTTTGCTCAAGCCTTTAATTTTCTCTAGATAATAACAATTTAATGTATTGTTATTGTTCACTTTCTTGATTTCGCTGCTTCGCTAATTGTTGTAGCTGTTTAGATTGTTCGTGTAAGCTAGTGCGAACTAAAATCTCTCTATCTTCTTCACGAATAAAGTGAAAAGTGGTTTTATGAGTGAATTTTCCATCTACAGACTCCACTTCAATAACCTCTCCAAAACAATACAGCGCGCAGTTACTGTCGAGTAAAAATATTTTAAGCTCTATAATTTCACCGATGTTAAAAGCCGTCGGGGCGTTAAATTTTATTCCCCCACCACCAAATTTTATTCCTTGAAAGCGAAACTGTTCTTCGTCTTGCTGACTAAGAATATAGCCAACCAGTAAATCAATCTTTTGGGATTGATGGTTTAGGAAGGTAACAAGTTGAGCTGCACTACTGCCAAGGTTTTGCAGTGGCCTAAGTGCTGACTGATCTATGGTGTTAACATCGGAAGCCAGTTTGAAAGGCGTTGGCATTTTCGCCATAAACTCATTGAAACTATAGTGCTCACCATTTTCAATCGATTTAATATTGACAGTAAACTCGTGTTCAATGGCGAAGAACTCATGATACTGGGCTAGCTTTTGTTCAAGAGAGAGTGTGGGCATGATGCTTTGATTCCATGTAGAGAATAAATTCTTCTGTCAATTAAGTGAGTAGCTATAAAATAATTTCCTCACTGATCTTATACCAGAAGTTTGTAACATTACATATCTCAACCGCTATTTATCTCAGACAATATTAGCGACTGTGTTATGCTATCTGCCATTATCAATTGAGCGCATATAAAAATAATACCTTAATGTTTCAACCTATTAGTATCTTCATTGGTCTGCGTTATAGTCGCAGCAAAAGCTCAACGGGCTTTGTTTCTTTTATCACCTTTTTTTCTACTGTGGGTATTTTATTAGGCGTTGCTTCACTTATTACCGTTGTCTCGGTTATGAATGGCTTTGAAGGTGAATTAAAAAAACGTATTCTCGGCATAGTTCCGCATGTCATAGTGAGTAGTGCTTCTTCAACCAATACTAAATCAGACTTTACCTGGCCTGCTTTACGTAAAGAGTTAATGACTCAACCCCATGTTTTAAGAGTTACTCCTTTTCTTGAAAGCGAGGCGTTGATTCAATCCTCTAGTAGTCTACAAGGTGTTTTGGTTCAAGGCATAGTGCCAAAATTTGAACAAGGAAATATTATTACCACTCATATGGTTGCTGGCAGCATAGATAATCTAACTACACAGCCTTATTCTGTAGTCCTTGGTCAATCCTTAGCAAATAACTTACAAGTTAGCATAGGTGATGAAGTTCGACTTGTGCTACCTAATAAAAGTGTTTTTACGCCAATGGGGCGCATTCCCGTACAACGAGTGTTTAACGTCGCAGGGATTTTCCATATTGGTTCACAAGTTGACGATTCAATGGTCTATGTCGATAGCCGTTATGGCGCAAAACTACTGAGAAGAAGTGGTGATGGTATTGATAAGCTCCGCCTTTATTTAGATGATGCTTTTAATGCTAAGCAAGTTGTAGAATCTCTTGAAAAGCCAACTAAAGGCTCTGTCAATCAAGACAGTAAATCTGTGACCTATAGTACTTGGGATGAAAGCCAAGGCGCCTTATTCTCCGCGGTAAAAATGGAGAAGAATATGATGTGGTTAATGCTCAGCTTAATTGTTGCGGTTGCCGCTTTTAATATTGTGTCGGCGCTGGTAATGGTTGTTGTTGAAAAGCAAGCAGAGATTGGCATATTGCAAACTTTGGGCTTAGCTAGATTAGACATTATCAAAATATTTATAACACAAGGTATGGTGAATGGCTTGTGGGGCGTTAGTTTAGGTGGCTTACTTGGCATATTTATCGCCTTAAACTTGAATGACATTATGTTAATTGTCGGTGTTAATTTATTTGGTCTAGGGATGCAAGACTTGCCAGTAAGGCTGGAGTGGTTTGATGTATTAGCCATTATTTGCTCGGCATTGGTGATGAGTTTTATCGCCACACTTTATCCGGCCTATCAAGCATCAACCACTCAACCTGCCCAAGTATTACGGAATGAATAAGGTTAACTATAAATGAGCAAAGTATTACAGTGTTGTCAGCTATCAAAATCATATAAACAAGGTGATATTGAAACTAAGGTCTTAAATAACTTAGAGCTTAGTGTCGATAAAGGTGAGTTGTTAGCCGTTGTTGGTAGCTCAGGTTGTGGGAAAAGTACCTTTTTACACCTTGCTGGTGCATTAGATACGCCAAGTGCAGGGAAGGTATTGATCAACGATGTAGATATTCATCAACTATCTGACAAGGCTAGGGCGAAATTTCGTAATCAACATATTGGTTTCATCTACCAATTCCACCATCTAATGATGGAGTTTAGTGCCCAAGAAAATGTTGCTATGCCCTTAATGATAAAGGGTGAAGCACCTAAAAAAGCGTTGTTAGCTGCTAAGGAAATGCTAGATCAAGTTGGTTTGGCTCATAGAATTGATTATCGACCATCACAACTCTCTGGTGGTGAGAGGCAGCGAGTCGCTATTGCTAGAGCGTTAGTTACTAAACCATCATTAATTTTAGCGGATGAACCAACAGGTAACTTG
>Ga0105348_1002069_pt1 | contig 12483 bp, 3 predicted proteins | sample EN8Hudsemesocosm_2_FD_83504 | JGI IMG/M metagenome (GOLD analysis project Ga0105348, IMG submission 83504) | Methane-oxidizing microbial communities from mesocosms in the Hudson Canyon - EN8C Hudson Canyon | ecosystem: Environmental > Aquatic > Marine > Cold seeps | place: Hudson Canyon... | reverse complement strand
CATATTACTGGTAAGCCATGATCGAGAATTCCTCGACAACGTGGTCACCAGTTGTATCGTATTTGAAGGTGACGGCGTTGTTAACGAATACGTTGGTGGTTATGCCGACTTCATTCGACATGGCGGAAGTCTACCATCACTCAACAAAAAATCGCTGGCGGATAAATAAAAAACATCGCTGACTCTAATCACACCATAGGGGTGATAGAGTGATAGATGAATATCTAAGGGTAAGCGCAATTGTAAATTTACAATAAACTCGATTTCAAACTATTGAAAAGTAGTTCTATCAAGGCGCTTACTCTCATCTCTGTAATATTTTGCAAGCCTTGGGTCGGGTTTAATGTTCTCGAAACCAGCGTCATATATTTTAGTTAATGCATCGTAGGAATACGGGTCATTTAGTTCTGCGGCCTCTTTAAATAATCTTATCCCTAAACCCAGATCTTTGTGAACATACTTTCCCATCAAATAAAGTTCAGCCAAGCTGGATTTAGCTAAATAAAAACCACTTTGGGCAGATTGTTCCAATAAACGGATCGCTAAATCAATTTTATCGCCAGCAGAATTGCTATCTTCTAATATCATTAGTGCATATTGGGTTTGACCTAAAGGATAGTTTTCTTGAGCTGCGAGTGATGACCAATACAATGCATCAACATGATTGTTAATCGCAGGGCTATCTAGAATTTCAGCTAATGAGGCGCGAGCAACTACGTCACCTGCTTCTGCGAAGCTGCGTATGTTATCAATCGATTGAAGATTGATTAAGTAATCTATTGCAAAGATGAAAGGGCTTTCTGGGTGAATTTGTTTAAAGTGATCAATCAAGTCAAGATCTTTTGATTCAACCACTTTTTGATATATGAGCAATTCTTGGGGGCTCACTATTTTTATGGGCATAAGCTCGACGCTCAAAGACTGGTCATTAGTGTGAGGGTGTTTAATGATTTCTGATTTATAACCAATCGCACTAATTTTTAATAATAAATCGCCAGGTAAAATAGACTCCTTTGTGTAGAGCACAAATTCAGAGCCAGTTTGAATCTCGATTTTTGCATGTGATGGCGTTAGAGAAATATCAAGAGGGAGGGCTTTTATGTCTTTCGTTTCATGCAATGTGTTTAGTGTGGGCGAATTAATATAGTGAGAATTATAAAAATAAGTACCCATAGCGCCAGTAAGCACCATTACAAAAAGGCTAACAGCGGTCATCAAATAAGATTTGTTTGACTTAGCGGGCGTATTAACGAGTGCGTCTGATGGGCGATTTGATGAAGCACTCGACGGGGCTGTTATAGGCTGAATATTTAGTTTTGCAGGCTTATGAAAAATAACTGTTGCGCCATCATTCACATTATTAATGCTTGTCGCTGACATTGTTTGTTGAATTTCACTTAGGTCAGCGATCAAACTGTTTGCATTTTGGTATCTGTCGTTGAGCTCAAAAGCCAATGCTTTATCGATAATAGGTTGAAGGATACTCATCATGGGAGGGAGCGCTAGGAGCGCTTTTGTTTGATGTTGTATACAAAGTTGACCAATATTAGGTGCATCATAAGGTGTATGACCGCTTAACATTTCAAATAAAATGATACCAAGGCTAAAAATATCAGACTGTTCATTGAGTGTTTCGCCAAGCGCCTGTTGAGGGCTCATGTATTTTGGGGTACCAATAACGAGATTTATCTGTGTCAGGCTGTTATCTATATTTGTCGAACGTGCAATACCGAAGTCAGACAGTACGGCGTTTTTTGCTTGCGTTCTAAAAAGCACATTATCGGGTTTAATATCCCGGTGAATAAACCCCTGCGCATGGGCAAAAGCAAGTGCCTCAGCAATATCAAGCGTGTATTGAATTGCATCTTCCAAGCTAACGCCGAGCTTAATACGGTCAGAAAGACAGCCTGCTTTAAGGTACTCCATTGCTAGGTAATAGTGTTTGCCCTCAATGCCCGCGTCATAAACCGGTACGATATTTGGGTGGGGAAGGTTGGCAATAATCTGCGTCTCGCGCAAGAAGCGCTCACCAAACTGAGGATCATCTGCCATATCGGGAAAGAGAACTTTTAATGCAATTTCTCTGTGCAAAGTTTGCTGCTCAGCCAAAAATACTTCGGCCATGCCGCCTTCGCCGATCGTTCCAGTAATTTTGTAACCCGGTATTTTTATTGTCATTTTATAGTCTTGGAAAAATCGCGTTAAATTGAGGTATGTAGTTTGCTAGTCAATCGATGGTTATTTGTTTAAGTAAGAATAAAGAAAAAATAATAATGACTAAATAATAAGCCAAAGTAGCCTGGAGTGGTAGCGTGAATTCAATGCGGATATCAGAAATGCGCTAAGCGAGAGCTTGTTCAAAAAAGTATGATTGGATTTCAGTCCTAATTTTACAGAATTGCAAGATTAAATTCTTGCAATGTTGTTATGAAGTATAAATAATGAGCGAATTATCATACGTTTTCTATCTGATGTGGTTTGTTTTTATAAGGTTTCTTAATTGAGAGGCCTATTAGGAACGAATAGGGATAACTTAAAACGGTAGTTATGGGAGGTAATAAAAACAAGATATTGAGGACCTTCATGCTGCCAGTGAAGTGCTGTCGGTATACTGCTGTGTGAGTGCTGCTGTGAAAGTACTGCTGTGGAATACTGTGGTGAAATACTGCGGAGAAAGAACCTTGGTGTCTATGAAACGAGACTCAGGTAGAACGTGAACTTTATGCCGAATAAGCAAAAGCAATATAAAGCAATACACAACAACACTAAGCTAATAAAAATAAAATCAGACGCTAAGTTTGTTAAACCAAGCTTAATTCTATTTTTTACCTTTCTGTTTAGTCTTCATGGGCATGCAAATACCCAGCATAAGCAAGCAATTCATCACTACCAAGATGGCAACTATCAAGCATTCGTAGAGTTGGCTTCGGGCAAATTAGAGTCAAATGATCTTTCCAGTACGCAACAATTTCGCCTTAAATTATACCAGGCAGATGCACGACAGAAACTGGGCCAGCCAGTTGAAGCACTAACGCAACTATTACTTGCTGAAGAAATTCTTAATGATTATCGTTCACTGAACAAGGCAAAAAATCAGCTGCTTCTAAACGCTCAATTTGGTTCACTTTATACCCAGCTGAATTCCCTCGATAAGGCGACTAGCTATTTAGATAAAGCGCTTGCGTACTTACCCAAAGTAAGAGAGCCAAGCATAAAAGCCAAAGCAATGAATGATATCGCGCTACTGATGATCAAACAGGGCAAAACAGAAAAAGCACGACAACTACTTAACCAAGCCCAAAGCCTTATGGCTAAATCCTCCTCTGTACTGACAGCCTCTATCAATACCAATCTTGCGCGCTTAGCCGTGGAAGAAGCCTTATTCGATGAACTGGATGACACGCTTAAGCGCGCGGTTAATAGTATCGATGCGCTCATTGGTGCTAATGAAAAAGCATTTTTATACGTTGCTGTGGGCTCACTCTACAGTGAAGCCTTAAACCGCTATGAAGGCGTGGTTCCACAACACTATCGAGGTGATGCCTACCAACAATATCAGCAGGCCATCGCTACCGCCAAACAGTCAAAAGACAATAACCTTCAGGCCTATGCCTATGGGGAAATGGCAACCTTATATGAAGACGTCGCACGCAATGAAGAAGCGGCCCACTACGGGCGGCAAGCCTTGTTCTATGCCCAGCAATCAGGCAACAAAAACAGTCTTTATCAATGGCAATGGTTAGTCGCAAGAACAACCGCGATGCAAGGTAAACTGATCGAAAGCGCCTTAATCTTCGAGCAGGCACTGGAAACGGTCGAGTCAATTCGTTATACCCTGGCCGAAGGTGCACAAGGTAGTTACCGCAGTATTGTCGGCCCACTCTACTATCAATACGCCGACCTACAATTACACCGAACAGCCGCTATGGCTGAAGGCAAACAAAAACAGCAGATCCTATTTGATGTAAGAGACGCACTAGAAGACGTAAAGCGCGCTGAGATCGAAGACTATTTTAATAACCAGTGTTTAAAAGATGAGGGGGATGACCTTAACCTTGACACAGTGCTGCTTGAAACCGTTGTACTCTACCCAGTATTACTTGAAGACCGTATCGAATTACTCATCTCAAACGGTAAAAAAATACAGCAGTTCAAGGCACCTGTTAGACTGAATAAGCTTACTCAGACGGTTAGAGATTTTAGGTTACAAATAGAACGCGAAACAGGCACGTCTCAATATAAAAAGTATTCTCAACAACTTTATACTTGGTTAATTCAACCCATACAAAACTATCTCGATGAACATCAAATTCATACTATGGTCATCATCCCTGATGGCCCACTTAGAACTATTCCGTTCTCAGCACTTTATGATGGCAATCAATACCTAATTGAAAAATACGCTGTCGCCACCGCACCGGGTTTGAGCATGATCGACTCAAAGCCGCTCGAAAAACAAAATATCAACGTGTTTGCAGGTGGCATCTCAGAAAGCGTACAAGGCTTTGACGCACTACCCAATGTAGGCAAGGAACTAGCTTCACTACAACAAAATATCGATGCCAGCATTTATCAAGACAAAAAGTTCACCAACGCACTGTTAGAAAGCCAACTAAAGGCCGGCCAGTTTAATGTCGCCCACCTCGCCACCCACGGAGAGTTCCTCAGTGATTACAAAAAATCATTCCTGCTTACCCATGATGGACGCTTCACGTTATCCAGCTTAGAAGAAACGGTGGGTCAACGAGGTATCACCGGGAAAGAACCACTAGAACTATTAGTCCTCAGCGCCTGCCAAACCGCCGCCGGTGATGACCGTGCAGCACTAGGTTTAGCAGGCGTCGCCATACAAGCCGGCGCACGAAGTGCCTTGGCTTCACTTTGGTCAATCAATGATGAAGCTACCTTTGAGCTGGTAAACGAATTCTATGTACAACTGCAAAAAAAATCGATTTCAAAAGCCGAGAGCTTAAGACGCGCACAACTCAAACTAATTGCTAATAACCGCTATGAACACCCCAGCAATTGGTCGCCGTTTTTATTGATAGGTAACTGGTTGTGAAGTAGATAAATCGATTAATTGCTTTAACGACACTTACACACAAAAACAAGAATCACTCGAAAATGAGCGTCGTTAATTTAGCTATGAAAAATATACCAACAAAATTTTTATTCACGAGATTACTGAATAAGTAATAACTATTGTCGCGTCAATTGGAGAGACACATGAAACTGAAAATAAACCAGATCTGGGGCTTAGCTGCTTTTTTGTATTTTATCGGCGCGAGTAATGCGATTGCTGAGGTTGTGTTTGATGGCACGATTGGGCCGAATGATGCTGGAGTGACTCGAACAGGTAACTTTACAATAGCTGAAGCTGACGGCCAAGTTGCCGGTATCAACCTGTTTCATAGTTTTGACAAGTTCAATGTAAATGCTGGGGAGACTGCAAATTTTACTCATACTACAGATTCTGTAAATAACATAATTGGCAGGGTGACTGGGGGAACGGGTTCAGATATACATAGTGCGATAAAGAGCGACGCCTCATTGTGGCTGATTAACCCAAATGGAGTTGCTTTTCACGAAGGGGCGTCGGTTGATATCGTACATGGTACATTTCGTGTAAGTGATGCAGGGAGAGTTAACTTTACCGGCGGTCACTTTGATGCCCTTGATGTGACACAAACGAGTGATTTATTGACTATTGGTGACCCGGTTGGTTTCGGGTTTCTAGCAGAAAATCCTGGGCTTATCGATTCGTCAAAAGGAGGTATTTCGTTTGATGGAAATGTAGAAATAAACCCATATTTCCTCGATAAAACAGGTGAGAAAGATATTGAAAATCTGAATGTATCAATCGTAGGCTCAGACTTGAAATTTACAAATGGTTCCTTAACCCTTTTTTGGGGAGCCTACCTGAATTTAGTCTCTGTCAATGAAATTATAGATGTTGATGTCACAATGCAAGGTCTTAACTTACTACGAGCTACAGACCCGTGGTCAAATGATTATTTAGTAGGTGAATCTTCTCAGTATGATCAGGGAGCTTATGAGTATGGTGCAAACTATCTTGACTTAAATCCAGGAAAGGATTTTTTAGATCCTGGCGAAATTGGAGGCAATCTAAATATTAATGATTTTTTGTTCGATGATATGGTAGGGACCCGGCTTTTTGGTGGGGACATAAATATTATCGGCAGCTCAGTTGACAACCTATTTAATTTTTTTACGAATGGTAACTTACTGTATTCGGATGACAGAAGGACGGAGCAGCCGCCAATATTTGAAATATATTCAGAAAATCTTACTATTGAGAATGCAAATATCCTTTATTATGAAGATTGGCCAGATAATCACCTGGATAATGGCGCTCTGTGGTTTTTTGCAACAAACGATATAATAATTAGCAATTCTAATTTAAAACTCGAGTACGAAAATAATTATGATAAAGACAATTATATCTGGGCGAACGGGAATCTTACTTTAAATAACACGCAATTAACGGTTGAGTATGATTATGATTTTGATTCTGGACCTCGCTTAGGTGAGGTTACTGAGTATGGTAGCATTAGTCTTTATGGCCAAAATGTAATAAATATTAAGAATAATTCCAAAATCTCTTTTGAAAACCGACCATACCAGCAGCATGAAGGAGCTGGTGGGCCGATAGGGGAATACCCTGGTCGGGGTTTGCCTAGTGCTGAGCAATTTATAAATATTGAATCGTCTGGAAATATATATTTGGAAGACTCTTCAATCAATGTTGGCACATTACAAGAAAGAGGGGATGGTCAGAATTATGATATAAGAATTGGCCATATAACTGTCGATGCAGGTAATGATTTTATCATTAGTAGCTCTAACGGAGAAAACGCAAAAGAATCAGTGATAACTACAAATAGAGCCTTGTCTGCAAATGTTGGAGGCTCAGTAAATATAAATGTTGGTAAGGAGTTTAAAGTAGTTGGTGAAGGCAATGGAATATTTGCAAAGGTTGGAGAGCAAGATCAAGCAACAATAGATAGCTTTTTTGGGTGTGGTGACTCATGTTCTGATTATGCTTTATCTTTGCAAGAGTTGGTATTCGAATATTTAGAACCCCTCATTGAAGAAAATGGAGGGTTAAATATTTCAGCAGAATCAATAATTCTGGAAGATGGCGCAAAAATATCAAGTGATACATATGGTATAGGAAATGCGGGGTCAATTGATTTAAAAGCACAATTCATCAAAATTGGTGATGTTACCGATACTAATACTGCCGTCATTTCATCGGGTACTTCAGGTTCAGGTCATGCTGGGAAAATTAATATTAGTGCATTCCAAGGTGATGTGGGTTCAGAAAACTATTTAAATAGTCTTATCTCCTTGGCTGGCGATGCGAAAATACAAACAACAAGTGGAACGATAAACTCTGATGGGGAATTTATTGGCTCTGGTACAGAAACCGGTCAAGCTGGTTCAATAACTTTAACGGCTGGTGCTATTAAAGTAGATGGCGCTACGATTGCGGCGAAAACAAATTCAAAACTTATTCATGACGCTGCTACGATAAACATCACCTCTAAAGCTGACAGTGTTGAGAATGTTTTTGATTCTAGTACAGAAAAAGAAACAATAGACGGTATTCAAGCAGCAGACCTTTCTATTACAAGTATTACTCATGGTAAGAGTAATGCTGGTGACGTTAGCCTATCTTCTAATTCTTCTATATTACTCAAAAGTTCCGCTTTGGAAGTTTCTACTTACAATGAAGGTAACGCAGGTCTGTTAGCTGTAGCAGCTAAGTCGTTAGAGCTCGATAACACTGAATTTTATGGTATGACATATTCAGTTGGTGATGCTGGATTGATAAATCTAACAGCAAACACAGATGAACTGATTGTACGTAATAATTCAATTATTCGGGCGAGTAGTTGGGAGAGTGGAATGGGTACTGGTGGATCGTCAGGGTCAGTATCACTTCACGGGGTAGGAGTGATTATTGAAAGTAGTAATATTGAGACGTTTACCGAATCCTGGGACACAACTAAAACCAGGGCTACTATTAATGTTAATTCTGGAACGGGTGCGCTTGAAGTACTTGTAGGTAGCCGTTTAACAGCTGGTACAGAAGGGGCATTAAGCGCCGGAGATATTCTCCTCAGTGGTTCTTCTATCCTAGTAGACAATAGTGACATTGATAGCCGCACTTATATGGGCAAAGGGGATGCCGGAAAAATTGAACTTAAAGCGGACGACGGATCTGTGATAGTCAGAAATGAGGCACGTATTGATACAAGTAACCAATATTGGAGGAGCGGTTCTGCTGGGACAATTCTAATAAAAGGTAAAGGAGTGATTATTGAGGATGCCTTTGTAAATACGACCACCTTAAGTGAAAATGCTGCCGATGCAATAGGTTCCATTACCATTGATGGTCTAGGTAGCAAGATCTTGGTTTCTAGTGCTAACACTAGTTCGCGTGAACTAATCTCAGCGAACTCTAGAGGAGATGCTGGTGCAGGTGCGATCAGCTTGCAAAATGCTGACAACATAATTCTCAATAATGTGAAAGTGACGAGTCAAACGTCCAGTGTTGGTGATGCTGGAGATATTATTATAAGCAATTTCTCGATTGATGATTCAACAGGTCAAGTTATTGTACCCACCGAAGTTCCTGTAGACATTCCTTCCATCAGTCTCACCGGAGATACAACAGTATCGGCTAGTTCAACATCAAGTAGTACAGGCAACGCAGGCTCAGTTTTAATTCATGGTGGTTCAGTAGGTGTTAATGCCAGTACTTTATCCAGTGCGACCGACAACGAAGGAAACGCCGGCTCTGTAGCAGTAAAAGCTGCTTTCGGTGGTATTAATATTGAAAATGGTAGCTTGATATCTAGTTCAACAAATGGAAGTGGTGACACTATTGGCGATGCTGGCTCAGTTAGTTTGGGGGCAACGAATGGCTTAACCACAATAAGTGGAGTTGTAGGCTCCGAAACCAGGATAGAGTCTAGTAGTAATACAAGTACATCTGGCTCGGCAGGCAATGTAACTATTATTGGTGCCGGAGTTACAATTAATGACAATGTCGTTATAAATACCGCCACCGAAAGTAGTAAGTCCGGCAATGTTGCAGCTTCAATTACAATTGATGGTCAAGGTAATGAAATAAATATTCAATCTCTAGGTTCTAGTCCTCAAGAAGTCATTACTGCTAGTACAAATGGCAGTACGAATGCAGGGTCTATCATTATTCAAAATGCTAGCAATATCGTGATCGATAATGTGAATATAGAAAGTCAGACCAAGGCAGATGGAAGTGCTGGTAATATCGGAATATATGGTTCAGACATCAGCGTTGATGGAGCAACCATTACTTCTTCAACTGATAATACCGGACATGCTGGACAGGTGACATTGGCTAAGAATGATATTGAAGAACGTGCCAATAGCATCTCGCTTGCAAATAACTCCTCGATTAGAACCTTCACCGACGGTTATGGTGATGCCAATGATATCCAGTTATTTGCTGATACGATTACGCTCAATAATTCTGACATATCGGCTTCTACTACATTCGATTATACCGATAGATCTAGGCAAATTGGTTCATCTTCGAACGGGGATAAGCCGACGGCGGGCGATATCACGCTTGATTCAATGAACATCAGTATACTTTCTGGGTCAGAGATTAAGTCTGAATCTTTGGCAGCAGATGCGATTAAATCTTCCCCAGGTACTATTCTTTTAGGTATAGATAATGAAACAGCAAATGTACTTATTGATGCTTCAATTGTTTCGGTGACAACAAAAACCTTTGATGCTGACCCTGGTTTTATTGGTATTTACGGTGAAAATGTAGAGTTGAACAACGCTACCCAAGTTTTAGCTGAAATAGAAGTCAGCGACGGAAGTGGAGAGGGCTCGGGTATCGAAATCAAAGGTGGTGCGGTAAAAGTTATCAATGCAAGCTTTGTATCAACTCAGGTAGTAGATGGTTCTAATACGCCGGGTGATATTCTTATAGAAGCGGATTCGATATTAGTCGCCAATCAAATAGAGGGATTGGCTCAGGCAACAATAAGCGCAAAAGTGTTAAGAGATGAAAGTGTGCCCACACTTGGTCAATCCAGAGATAGTCTAACAGGTACGATTACACTAAATGGTGATGTGTCAATCCTAGATTCAGGTCTCGTGACCGTCGAAGTTGAAAAAGATGCTGGCGCTGTGCCAGGCGGAATTAATATAAATGCGATAGCACCGAAGGGAGTTTATTCGTTGGGCGCGTATTAACTGGAGACTACTTTCAAGGTGAAATTAATGCGAAAAATAATGTCGATATTTTTGCTTTCAGAAGTGTAATCCCAGAAACGACCATTCCCATCAAAATTGGTGGTGCTGAAGTAACGCTAGATAATGGACTAATCAACGCAGAAGCTGCGAGTATAGTCGCCTACCTTGATGGAAATAACTACGCTGAGGGCGCTGACATTCAGATAAATCCTGCTAACTTTGTTGATATTAAAAATGGCAGTAGTATTACTACTAGGGCTTCAGAGATGGCAGTGGCCGGTGACATTACACTGTCAGGTAACGAGGTTAATATAGATGGTTCTCGTATATCAGCAGAAACGACCAGTAATGCAGTTCTACTGGCAGATCAAATTGCTAATATTAATATAGAATCAAAAGTGTCTGCTTTGAATATTACCAACTCAGAAATTATTGCATCCGCTACTGGCGATGCAGATGCTGGAAATATTGCTTTAAAGTCGCTAAGCGAAGCCCTGAATATTGAATCGACTACAGTCGAATCTACTTCTTCTTCTTCAGCTTCATCTACTGCTGGCCAAGCGGGCACGATCGATATCTTCGGTCAAGCAATTAACTTTATTGGTTCCATATTCAATGTAGAAACCGCCAGCAACAATGTCGACAGCAATGCCATTGCCAATATCACACTTGATGGTGGCAATGGCGCAATTACTTTGACAAAAGTGACTGGTGGTTTATCAAATCAAGGTATATCCGCAAGTACATCAGGTAACGTTGAAGCGGGTTCAATTAGCATTAAAAATGCCAGTGATATTACCTTGGACGGTGTGACTTTAAAATCTACATCCGAAACGGTAGGCAGTAGTGGCAATGCAGGCAGTGTGACCTTGGTAGGCATAGGGGCTGTTAATTTACTAAATAACGTGTCGATTGAAACGACAACAGACAGTACGGGTGAAGCCGGCCAAATCAATATTACGGGAGCAAGTGTGACGGGTTCTGGGGTGACTATTGCCAGTGCCAGCACTAAAGCAAACTCAGGTAAGGCGGGTGCGATTGATATCACTGGTGAAACTATTTCGTTTGCTGATGGCGGCCAAATCAGCACCATTACTAACAGCGATATCAATAACGCTGAAGCCAGCATCACGCTGGATGCCACCGCTGGGACACTAACCTTAACGGATACCACTATTGAAGGTACCACGACAGGGGATGCAAATGCCGGTGATATCAATTTGTATGGTCAAAGCTATTCTCAATCTGGCGGTCAAGTGGTGACCTCCTCAGGTAAAGATCTAAACGAAGATGAGCTGTTCGATATAGATGAAGTTGGATCCGGTAATGCGGGCAATATCACCATCGCGAAATCTAAAACAAGTGATGATCCAGAGACCTTTGAAAAACTTGAAGCCTTCAGCTTGATAAATGGGGGGCACATCAAAGCCGTCACCGAAGGTGCAGGCGATGCCGGTGGGATTACGATTCATAATGCAGGTTCAATGACGATTGCCGGTACAGTCGATAATTTAGCTGAAATCTCCGTAGCAGCCAATGATGTTACCGCAGGCAATGCGGGTAGTTTGATCTTGAGCGGTACGGATGTTTTGATCGATTATGCCAAAATTGAAGCCAGCACGGAAAGTACTGCGAATACCGATAGCGAGCGAGTGTTAACGGCAGCATCGATTGACATAACTGCAACCGGTAGGTTTGAACTTAGCAATAGTGAAATTCTTGCCTCAACGACCGGTGGTGTGGCTGCAGGGGATGTCACTTTAACTGCTCAAAATCAGGCGCTGAATATTGAATCTACTAAAGTAGAGTCAACCTCAGAATCCACCTCGGAAACAGCGGGTCAAGCCGGTAGTATCAGTGTATTTGGTAAAGCAATTAATTTTATTGGCTCCTTGCTTAACGTTGAAACTGAAAGTGATAACACAGCCAACAATGCCATTGCGGATATTACACTTGATGGCCTAGGGGGATCTGTGACCTTGCAGCATTCTGCATCAGGGTTGGCACAACAGGGTATCTCTGCCAGTACGGCGGGCAATGTCAATGCGGGTTCGATTACCATTCATAATGCCAGTGATATTACCTTGGACAGCCTAACCTTAAGCTCAAAGTCTCAAACTGTGGGTAGTAGAGGTAGTGCAGGAAGTGTGTCATTAGCAGGTACAGGCATTATCGACCTGAAAAATGGTGCAACAATTG
>Ga0105348_1002064_pt1 | contig 12517 bp, 9 predicted proteins | sample EN8Hudsemesocosm_2_FD_83504 | JGI IMG/M metagenome (GOLD analysis project Ga0105348, IMG submission 83504) | Methane-oxidizing microbial communities from mesocosms in the Hudson Canyon - EN8C Hudson Canyon | ecosystem: Environmental > Aquatic > Marine > Cold seeps | place: Hudson Canyon... | reverse complement strand
GGATCGACCATCAGACTATCGGAGATGCTGAGTTCGGGTGATGGAGTGATACTCTACTTCTACCCGCGCGACAACACTTCGGGATGCACAGTGCAGGCCTGCGACTTCCGCGACAGCTTCGGGCGGTTCACGGACTCGGAGTGGAGGGTCATCGGAGTCTCTACTGATTCCGCCCAGAGCCATCAGAAGTTCATCGACAAGAACTCCTTGCCGTTCGAACTCATAGTCGATGAGAACTTCTCTTTGCACGAGGCATATGGCACTTGGAGGGAGAAGAACATGTACGGCAAGACGTATATGGGCACCCTGCGCTCGACTTTTGTCATAGGTTCGAATGGGACTCTGCGATGGGTTCGCTACAAGGTCAGCCCAAAAGGTCACGTCGATGAGTTGCTTTCAGACCTGGGGGTTGTCTGATGGACGTCGACGAGCGCCGTAGGCTTGTGGAGGCGTTCCTCCGCCGCTGTGTAATCTACGCCGATGCATCGATTGAGCGGAAGAAGCAGCGTGAGGGGAACGAGGATATCATCGCTCAGTGGCAGGCTTACCGTGATTTCACCGAGCACGCCGCCGAGGAGGTCGCCTCAGGAGATCTCGACACATGGCTCGAGGATGACCCTCAGACCTCGGACTCCGGTAGTTGATTCCAGATCGCCATTCCGAGTTTGTGACTAACGGTATCTACTCTCATCCTCGTACCTGCCACCATCAGCAGAGTGTCCGACTCATTCAGTGAGAACACCGGGTAACCTATCCTCTCACCCATCTCTCGCACCCTTCTCTTACATACGTCCTGCTGACTGGGCATTTGAGTGAGCGATCCGAGGTCGACCAGCACCATGTCGCCCTTCAGAAGGTCCTGCTCCATGCCTTGCAGCGGTAGCCGGTGTAGGTCATCTGGCCTCAAGTAGACAACTCTCCGATTGGGTCTGGGGGTTATTCTACCGGTTCTCTCGGACCAGACATCCTCTCCCAGATCGTGGAACCGGTCATCGGCCTGCGGACCCGGGTCGACAGACATCCTCTTGGGCTTTGCAGGACGCTGCTGCACCTTGGATGGGTCGGGCAATCCGAGGAGCCTGTACAGGTTGACCACGGTCTTGGGCGAGTCTAATCATCAAAGAGACCTTCGATGTCCTCGTTGTCCAGAGCCTCATCTACGGACGCTGCGTCAGTGCCCGGAGCAACCACTTCCTCAATCTCTTCTTGCGCCGATTCTCCAGTCAGTTCCTTGAATGCATCTGCGAGTTCCCCCTCCATCCTCTCGGGCTCCTCTGGAGCCATCGCCTCTGGTATTCTAGGTCCCTCAGATGCTTCATCTACCGTTGACTCACCCATGTCTTTCCTAGGTCCCCGCTTCCTCTTCTTGGCATCGAAGGGATCGTAGTCAGGGTCATCAAAGGCATCGTCCATTGAGACACGCCTGCCCCTGCGTCGGCCGACGTTTTCTATTGCCGGGGCCTCGGTGATAACTTCAGGCGCACGCATCCTCTGAAACAGAACCGCGACTAGAATGACTATCAGCCCGAGTAGACCAATGTAGATGCCATAGTCATTCATCAGCACACCGAAGCTGAATGGCTCTTTCTCGACTTGGATGACCAGTGTGATGGAAGACCCAGCCCCCTCGTCGAAGGCTGTCATCTGGACTGTCCGTGTGCCTTCGCTAGAGAAGCTCACCTCAATCCATCTCCCTTCCCTATCGACATCATTGGTGGAATCTCCGTCCCCGTCGCTGTCCTTGCCAATATCCAGATCCCAGATGTAGACCATGTTCTCCATGTCGAACTGTGAATCTGTGGTGCCGTTCGCGGATAGGACGATCACGTCTCCTTCCATGGGGTTGTAATCACTAGTGGACGCCCTAGCGTCAGGGTTGACGTTGTTGACATCTATTGAGATGGTGATGCGCACACTCTCGCCATCATCGTCTGTGACGTGGAAGATGATGTGATCGGGAGCAGTGGTGGCGTCGGACCAGGCGTGAGCGAGGTGCTGCGACTCGATGTCGCAGTCATCGGTGGAGTTGCCCTCTGAGTCAGAGTTGACACTAGGATCGAGGTCGAAGCAGGTGATTAGGTTAGGTAAGTCACCCAAGGTATCACTCACTTGGATTGACAGTTGCACCAATTCGTCCTCAGCCACAGGGAGCAATGGCGCAATCGGTGAGATAGACGGTGCCACGTTACTTACGAGGAACTGCATAATCAGTGTCTCGGTACTGGCTCCATCATCATCAACCACTTGCAGAGTTGCGAGATGCTGCCCGGCAGTGTCGTAGATATGTCCAAATTCACTCTGGTAGCCAGTGCTGCTGATGATTAGTCCTGGCTGCAACTCCGCATCCGGTGACCAGTGGTGCTGGAGTCCGCCCAAGTCGTTCGCAGAGTCATCAGCCCATCCTCTGAAAATCAGAGCATCGCCTTCGTTGACAGTATACCTAGCGTTCTCTCCGAGCATCTGAGGTATGAGTCTGTTTGGCCCAGACCAGACCTCAGCCTGTGGGTTTGTTGGGGCTATGTTCGTTACATCAATGGTCAACGTGTCGTCGGTAGTGGCTCCATCGTCATCCATCACTGTGACTCCCATGGTGAAAGGGCCCTCTGAATCTGGGGTGACCGTGCACCTCAGCCCGACCTGCCCCTCGTCGCATGGTAAGTGCCACTGTATGTCGATAGGAGCTTCTTGGTTCAGCGTATCCATATCTCCACTTTCCTCAACGTCAAAAGTAACCGGAGAAAGCACCGGTATCGAGGACTGATCAGCCCCAATCTCAACTTCTGGAGGCCTGTTTAGAATGGTGATGTAAGCCTCAGCGTAGTCCCGATCACTCTCGTCGTCCGTGATTGTCAATGAGACTAGGAAGACCCCATCGTCATCCCAAGTGTACTCTTGGATACAGTCTTCCTCGGCCGAAGTCCAGTTCTCGCCGTTGAGCTTCTCAACTGTGAACTCACAAGTCAACTCGCCTCCATCAGGGTCATATGACGATAGACCATTGAAATTCACTTCTGACAGCGTCAGTGAATCCGAGACGATTGAGAGGTGTGCAGTAGGTAGTCTGCCGATGAAAAGGGTGAACGAACCCTCGTTGTTCGACCGATTACCGTCAGCGGCAATTTCCTCGTTAGGGTCGACCGTGAAAGTTAGGCTGATATCGCCGGACGGTTGATTCTCAGGAACAGTCCAAACAACGTCGACCCGCATCTCCTCGAGGCTCGTTAAGCTCGGGATCTCAGTTGAGGATGTCGAGCCGTCAGGAGCCTCGACTACCAAAGTGGTTGCAGGGGAATTCGAAAGTCCCCTGTTGAGGACTGGAACACTGAAAGTCAGTTGGTCGTCAGGTATCGCATTGAAGCCTATGTTGTTGTCCAGTGTGACTGTCCTGTTGCCCCTAGTCCTCTCTACGGTGACGCCTTCAGAGCGTGAGATAAGGTCGATTGCGTGAACTTCGGGGTCAATTGTTACCGTGGAAGCCCCTATAATCAAGTTTGCAGGATTTGTTCCACTGGCCCATACAATGATTCCATGACTCCCCAATTCTCCCTGAGTAGTCGTGCCATCGGGAAGGTGGCCAGTGTTGAAGGTAAGGAAGGCAGAACCGTTTGACGCAGTAGTAAGATTGTGTTGTAATGCAGTGCCGCTACCTCCGTTTATCCACCTGTCATACGCGGCAATCTCGTATCTAAATCTGACATCTTCATCAGATACGGGCTGGCCTTGGCTGGTGACATTAATCCAAGCCGACATCTCGAAATCCAGAGGAGAGAGTGGATGCTCAATTTCGATGGTGATTTGCTTCGGCCTGCTAGCCGCCTGGTATGTGGTGAGTTCATGCTCGGCTTGTATTCCGAGGCCCGCGACTGAATACGAGGTTCGAATATCGCCCCTAATTGCCGGACAGTACCACTTGTATCCGGTCTCATCCCCATTGTCATCATAGCTCGTTATGTTGTAAGATTGCGAGCACCCGTTGTAGAATGTGCCTGGATAGCCTTGGCTGACAACTTCCCAACTGGTAGTATTGCTACTGGTGCTGTCGGAGGGGAATGTCACATAATCACTCGTGCCACTATAGTCGGTCTCTACGGTGTAGTCGGTTTCCCAAACTTCGCCCACACTGAGAGGGAAGTCGTAGCCCTCCAATGTTGGAACGTAGTCGTTTGTGACGGTCAAATCTGCTATGGGCGTATTGATGGTGATAAACCAGATTTGAGTAATGAAATCGATGTCGAAAGTAGCCACTTCGCGAAACACAGACAAATCCGAAACGCTAATCCATTCTTCGGTATCCATGTACACGCGCAAGTCGCCAGTGTTACCGTCTAGGTTTACGTCCTCGGCCTCATAGAAGGCGGACCCCTCAACTTTGTAACACATTAAGTCCAGATCCCAATCTATCTCGCCATCGTTATTCACATCACACCATCCAATATCTGATACTGTCTGTGTCAGAGTTCCTTCAAGATACTGAACATTCGAACTGACTCCAGAACTGGCCACGAAGGCACCTACGTCGAGGTAGCCATCATAGCTCCAAGCATCGTTTATCTTCCAAGCGGGCACATCTACCAGATTTACCGATCTAACTGAAGATTCCATTATTCGTAAGTTTGAGAGTTCCTCAGAGGGTGCTTTCACATCCATGAAAACGCCCGACTGAGCGGATATCATAATCAGAAGAGCGAGTCCGACAGACAGCCTCGCACGTGAGCGCATGCCTCGCCGGAACGGCGAGGAACGCATCAATATCACCCCTGCGGGCCTCAAATCTACAGTAGATCCGCCAATTCGTCCTGGATGAACTGGACCGCCTCTAGAATCTCGGCCTTCGCACGGGCGCCAGTAATCACCATCTTGCCGCTGCCGAATATCAGACAGACGACCTTGGGGTAGTCGAGTCTGTAGATTAGTCCCGGGAACTGTTCGGGCTCGTACTCGACCTTGTCGAACGGCAGGTGGAAGGTCAGATTGTTCAGATTCAACTTGCGTGGAAGCGCAGCCAAAGGCTCACCCTCGCGGATGCCGCGGATACGAGGGTCCGCGTCGTCGCTACCCATGGCCTTTACCTCCTCGTCGGTGGCTGCGCGAATACCGTCGGCAGTGTCGATAACGCGGGTATTGTTGTCGTCCATCCGGGCCACTCCGTCGTAGTCCTCAGGGTAGAATAGGGAGTAGGTTGCGACCATGTTCTGGACCTCAATCTCAACATCCTTGAGATCCCATGTTTCTATCCCTGCAGCGCGCAGATCTTTCGTCATCATCTCGATTCCGACCTCAATGTTGTTCTGGTTCTTGCCGCCGGTGCAAACCGCGCGTCCGGACCGGAACATTAGGATGGCGAGTTTCGGGTCCTTGACCCTGTAGACGACGCCCGGAAATTGCTCGGGCTCGTACTCGCAGTTCAGTTGGATGGCTATGTCAGGTAGGTCGAGTTCCTCCGCCACTCTGGTGGAGGCGACCACGTTTACGACAGTCAGTCGCTCTTCATCGCTAAGCATGGGCCGCGCAGTTATATGCTACTTATAAACAATAGTCGCATCCAAATAACCGTAATTTCGATTCAATAGGCCGTTTTCGACCAAATTTCACAGTAAATGGACACCGGATGCTCCAAGTTTGGAGATTAGAGGCCTTCCTCCGGCTATCTCGATGGCCTCTGCGACCCTTTGCGGCTCTCGTGCTAGAGCGACCATGCAGCCCCCTCCACCAGCACCGGTCAGCTTGGCTCCCAGTGCGTGTGGCCCTACCGCCTCCACGAGGGCCTCGAGTGAGGGGCTACTCACCCCGAGCAGGCGCAGTTTCTGATGACACGCGTCCATCGCCATACCGACCGCCTCCAGGTTTCCGGCTGAAAGCGCAGTGAGTCCGGCTCGCGTTATCCTAGCTATTGCGTCCATCTCCTCTTTCAACTGCGGCTCATCCTTGAGTCGTTGGGCCACTCTAGCCACCATCTTGCCAGTCGGCGAAGCCTCCCCGGTGAAGCCAATCACCAGCCACGCCTCCTCCATACCAGGGGGAAGGTCGACAATGTTGACTGACCACTCCCTTTCGCCCTCTGGAGTTGTCAAGGTCGCATCGAAGACATGCCGAGTCCCCTCTACGTGTTCGCCCGAGACCACGACGCAACCTCCGAGAGCACTGGCGGCAGTGTCCGTCGGGCTCGCGCGACCCTGTTGGGCCCGGGCTTCTGCCGAATGGCTCATCCGAGCCAGTCCGACCGGATCGATAGGCTCGTTTGGTTTGGTATGGGAGTGCAGTGCAGCCCCTATGGCATTTGAAAGGGCAGCCGAAGATCCTAATCCGGCGGCTGAGAACAGCCCGCTATTGACCTCCATTCTCAGTGAAGGTCCGTCGTATCTGAACACCTCGTCGAGGATGTGCGAAATGTGCGGGTGCCTGGCCGAGTCGAATGGAAGCCCCTCGAGAGTCCACCTGTCGGACTCCTCGATGCTAACCTCGACCCCGCTATCTATGGCAACTGCCACTGCGGGGTGACCGTAAACCACAGCATGCTCTCCAAACAGGATGCACTTGCCCGGTGCGAACGCCCTCGCCATGACCATAGGCCGGGTCATTGGACCATGAGTGTTGGCCTCGGCAGGCGGTTGTTTCAAGGACGTAGCGCCACCCGGGGGATATGTCAGGCGTAGCCTGACAGGAGATTAAGATGGAACATCCACTCCTGCAGTCATACGGTTCTCTGGATGGTTGGCACATACTGCTCGTCATCGGAGGGCTCTCTATCGGCTTCTTTGTCTATCAGGTGCAGAAGGCCATTCGGCTGGTAATGCTGGGTGCGCCGGACAACCGCTTCGATTCGTGGTTCATCAGAATCAGCGAGTTCACCACGGGCTGGCTGGGCCAGAAGAGAGTCCTGAGGGACCGCGTCGCCGGCAGCATGCACGTCCTGATGTTCTGGGGATTCTTGATGCTAGCCTCTGACATGCTCGACCTTGCTACCGCGAACGCCTTCTCGGACCACATTCTTCCTGAGTTGCTGAACGGACCTTGGAATGGGATGGTCGAACTGGGCTACACTATGGCTCTGATTGGATGCGTCGCGGCTTTGATTCGCAGAGTCGTATTCACCCCTGAGAAGCTGAAGGGCAAATCTCAGTTAGAGGGCAACGCCATCCTGTTCCTAATCTTCTCCATCACGGCCACATCGTTCGTGGTCGAGTCCTTTCACAGCCCATCCAGCACTTGGGAGCCAATTGGATACTGGGTCTCTGACATGGGCATTACCGATGGAACTGTTGTAGCCGCTTATTGGATTCACATGCTTTCTATCTGCGTATTCTTCGTGCTGATTCCGCTCTCAAAGCACATGCATCTGGTGATGGCCGTGCCCAACGTCTTCTTCCATGATGTCGATCCACCGAGCAAGATGCGACCGCTCGCGGTCGGCGACGACGGCAAGGCAGTGCCGTTGGAGGATTTAGACATCGATTCGTTCGGAGTCAGCACTTACACACAGTACTCTTGGAGGCAGTTGATAGACAGCTGGTCGTGCACTTCGTGTGCACGCTGCCAGGATGTCTGCCCTGCCCACGCTTCGGGAAAGGGTCTCAATCCGATGGAGGTCATCCTCGACGTTCGCAACTATGCCAACGAGCACGCGCCGCTGCTGCTGGCAGGGGAGCAGCCTGAGGAGACGATGATGCAACGCATCACAGAGGAGGCGGTTTGGGCCTGCACTACTTGCAACGCCTGCGTCGATGTCTGCCCCCTCTACATCGAGCACGTCCCCAAGCTCACAGACTTGCGCCGTAATGCGATGATGGAGACCATGGAGTACCCCGAGTCCCTCAATACGGCAATGGGCAACATCGAATCCGCATCGAATCCGTATGGCTTCGGCGCGCACGAGCGCGCCGAATGGGCCGCGGACCTTGATGTCAAGATCGGCGAGCCCGCTGAGTACATCTATTTCGTTGGCTGCGCAGCGAGCTTCGACGAGCGCAACCAGAAGGTCGCGCGCTCAACGATCTCCCTGCTGAAGGAGGCCGGCCTTGATGTCGGCATCCTAGGTATGCAGGAGGGATGCTCAGGAGATCCAGCCCGTAGAGCAGGTAACGAGTATCTGTTCCAGATGCTAGCCGAGACCAACATGACGACATTCCAGGAGTTGGGCGTAAAGCGCATAGTCGCCTCTTGTCCGCATTGTTTCCACACTCTTGGCAAAGAGTATGGTGATTACGGCGGTGACGAGCTCGAGGTATTCCACCACTCTGAGATCCTAGCTAAACTGCAGGATGAGGGCAAGTTGCCGCAGGTAGAGAAGAATGGCCGCAGTGTGACCTTCCACGACCCGTGCTACCTCGGTCGAATCGGAGGGGTAATCGATGAGCCCAGAAATGTCATCGGAGGCGTAGATGTGGAGACCGAGAATCACGGTCAGGACTCGTTCTGCTGCGGTGCGGGAGGCGCGCAGATGTGGATGGAGGAAGACGCCGACAAGCGAGTCAATGTAATCCGCGCCAAGGAGCTCTCTGAGACCGGCTGCGACACCGTCGCAGTGGGGTGCCCGTTCTGCTCAGTCATGGTCAACGACGGATTGGACGCAGTCGGGGCCGAGATGGAAGTGATGGACGTGGCCGAGTTGCTTTGGGAACAGATTGTGGCTAGGGATAAGGAAATTCAGGAACTTACTGCTAGACCGCTGAAGAGCTTGCCGGGCAGTGACCATCAAAAGTAAGAGCCAATGATGTGATGACGTGAGCGAAGAATTCACCGCATTTGGGATGACTATTCCAAGAATCGCAATACTAAATGGCGCTATTCTTACGGTATGGGGGGTAATATCCTACTTCACGCAAAGTGCAGACCCTCCGTCAATTACCGCTCTTATCCCAGCATTCATGGGTTTTCCAATGCTTACTCTAGGGATGTTGTCTGAGAAGAATGCCAAGAACAGGCATCATTACATGCACGCTTCAATGGCTTTGGCACTAGTCATGACAATCGGTGGGGCAAGGATTGTAACAGGCTATTCAGATATGTCTACTCTGGCTATAATTTCGCATCTCTTACTTCTTCAGGTTGGTATTTCCTTCATTATAGTCGGAGTCAAATCATTTAGACACGCTAGACTACAGAGAGAAGAAACCGGTGATTGAGTGAGGCCAGTAATCGGAATCACCTGCTTCATGCGCGATACCGTTTACGGGAACTGGAACAGGCACGCAGCCATATTGCCCTCGGCATACGTCTCGGCCATAGACAGGGTCGGCGGAACGCCACTGATCATCCCCCCAGCAGGCGACATGACCCAACTTCTCGATAGCATAGATGGACTGGTGGTTTCCGGTGGGCCCGACCTATGCCCAGACAGCTACGGGCAGAAGCCGGAGTCGATGACCGAGGAATTCTACCCAGAGCAGGACGCCACTGAGATTGCATTAATCCGCGAGGTCATGGCACGGGACATGCCCTTTTTCGGCGTATGCAGGGGGATGCAACTCCTGAGTGTAATGCACGGCGGGCATCTGCACCAGCACCTCAACACCACCCCCGGGCATGAGGAACACGGGGGCTTCGACGGTGTCGAGACCGAACACGGAGTCTCAACAAGACCAGGATCCTTGCTGAAGAGTCTAATGGGCAAATCAATTACAGTCAATTCGACGCATCACCAAGGTGTTGCTGATGCAGGTGACTTGACGGTCACGGCCATAGCCAAGCACGATGGCCTGATTGAGGCAGTTGAGCGCCAAGACCTGAGATTTTGTCTCGGTGTACAGTGGCACCCCGAGCGAGCCGGGCATGACGTACTGTACTCCGCACTCGTCGATGCGGCGCGGGGTTGATGACGGGTAAGCCGCGCAGCCCGGACAGAATGACGCTCAGAGTCTATGACACACGCTCGCGCGAGAAGCGCAAGCTGTCCACTCTCGAGGACGGCAAGGTGAGGATGTACGTCTGCGGCATCACGCCGTACTCCCCCAGCCACCTAGGGCATGCTCGTTGCTACCTCGCGTTCGACATGGTGCATCGCTGGTTGGAGGCGAGTGGGTACGATGTTGACTACGTGCAGAACTTCACTGACATTGACGACAAGATCCTTGACATCTCGGACTCGGAAGGTGTCGAGTACTCGGTGGTCGCTAACAGGAATATCGACGAGTATCTCGAGGTCATGGACGCGATGAATGTCCTGAGGGCCGACCACTATCCCAGAGTCACTGAGACAATCCCCGAGATTATCGACATGGTCTCAACTCTAGTGGACAAGGGCCACGCCTATGTCGGAGATGATGGGGTCTATTTTGAAATCGACACAGCCCCAGAGAAGTTCGGACAGTTGACTGGCCAGACCCTAGAGATGGTACGAGCTGGTGCAGGCGGGCGAGTCGAAGATACCGGCTCTGGCAAACGAGACCATCGCGACTTCGCGCTCTGGAAGTTGGCCAAACCCGGCGAACCCTCGTGGGACAGTCCGTGGGGCACTGGCAGGCCGGGTTGGCACATCGAGTGTTCGGCGATGTCTCTCAAGCACTTTGGCGAGCAGTTCGACATCCACGGCGGTGGCCATGATCTGCGATTCCCTCACCACGAGGCAGAGATCTTCCAGTCTGAGTGCTGCACTGGGAGTGAGCCGGTGGTTGGCCACTGGATGCACAACGGCTTCGTCAACGTGGACGGCGAGAAGATGAGCAAGAGCTTAGGAAATTTTTGGACCATTCGAGATGCCTTCGAGCACCACGCCCCTCTCGCGCTACGCTACGCCTTGCTTAGTGTGCCTTACCGCAATCCAATTGATCTGACTCCAGAATTCCTCGAGGATGCTGCTATCCATTTCGACAGGCTCGTCGAGGCGTATGGAAATTCACTCAGTTCGGACACAGAGTCCGGCGCGGATTTGTCGGATGCAAGCGAGCGTTTCACTGCGGCGATGGATGACGACTTCAACACCCGAGCGGCGATTATAGAGGTCCAGAGAGTGGTGTCATCCTCAGCCGGCTCCGATGTGGCGGTCTGGCTGGAGGAACAGGCCGGAAACATCCTCGGACTCCTCCCTTCATCTGATGAGGTCAGGTCAGGATTGGCTCAGGCAGATTCAGCTCGGGCCGAGGTCGCAGAGCGGGTTGAGTCATTACTGGCCGAACGTGAGGTGGCCCGTAAATCGAGTGATTGGGGGCGTGCTGATGAGATTCGCGACGAACTCGTTTCGATAGGCGTCATCGTCGAGGACGGCCCGGACGGGCCGATTTGGCACTTGGGCTGATCACTCTTCTTCGGAGACGAGTACAGAAGGTTCGCTGTTTACACGACTGCGAAGGTTGGAGTTGGCCACACCTATCGAGCCAACTATCACTACGAGAGCGACGAAGATGGCTATCCAATAGAAAGGACCGTCCATCCAGGATTCATCCTCTGGCTCAGGCTCCGGCTCAGGAGCCGGCCCCTCATCCTCGGCATCGATGAACGACCACGCTGTCCGACAGGTCATCTCATCAGGATAACTACCTGCATCGGAGCACAGGTGAGCGGGCACGGCGATTGCCTCTGCCACCTCAAGGTTACAGAACGACCCCCCTGCTTCAATGCACTCGTCGGTTGGTTGCATCACTACTATGATGGCACCGCACAGCAGGACCTTGCTGCTCGGAGTCGTAGGTACATTAGCTTCAGAGAGAGTCTCCTCAGTGGATTCGCACACCTCAAGGTGTATTCCCTCATCGATAGTAGTGGGGTGCGGAATTGTGCCTCCGCGCGGCCCGTAGGTAGTCCACAGAACCGGTAACTCTGGTTCAGGTACTGGAGTCTGATTCTCTTCTCCTCCGCACACAGTGGTGTCACTGCAGTCATAATCGTCGCAGTCAACGTAAGGATCACCATCGTTGTCCACTCCATCACTGCAAGTCGTTTCGGTATCCTCCGAGCCGCCGCTGCTGGGAGGGGTGGTGTCAATCGGACCGGCTCCACCGACAGTGCCATCGATACGGTGTCCACCCTCATCTAACTCTACGTCGTAGTAGTCTCCCCACAGGTCAATGGTCCGGCCGTTCTGGAACGATAAGGAGTTGTTCAGGATGCCGAAGTAGCGCTCGTCTCCTAGGGTGAACAGGTATTCGATTGGTACTCCGGCACCTTGGTTGCATTCTTGAAGCGCAGTGAGCATTTCGGCGTAGGTCTGCTGCGCTTCCGGCACGCCGTCGTAGGTAATGTCGGTAGCTTTGGTGAAACCCACACCCTGGATTATCTCCACTTCGTCGTCCATCGCTTGCATGATGTCAACGTCGCCGTAGACTGCCAGTCCACCCACGATGACTAGGCGAACGTCGGGATCGATTGCATCGACGACGTTGCGGTACGGGTCAGAGCGAAAGGTGTCGAGGACGACTAGGTCGGCGGCCAGCCCCTCTTGGATGCGGCCCGTGTGCTCGGACCAGCCGATAGCGTCGACGATGTTGGTGGTGATTGCTTGAACCAGTTCGTAATCGGTGAAGACATCGCCGAGGACGTTGTCATCCCACCAATCAGCAGTCTTCAACTCGTGCATCGAGCTCTT
>Ga0105348_1002059_pt1 | contig 12539 bp, 9 predicted proteins | sample EN8Hudsemesocosm_2_FD_83504 | JGI IMG/M metagenome (GOLD analysis project Ga0105348, IMG submission 83504) | Methane-oxidizing microbial communities from mesocosms in the Hudson Canyon - EN8C Hudson Canyon | ecosystem: Environmental > Aquatic > Marine > Cold seeps | place: Hudson Canyon... | reverse complement strand
TGAATTGAACCATGGGAAAACCTTTAAATTAAATAATCGAGATAAACAAAACTAATAAAAATGTCCGCTTAATCGAGACGGACTAATGATCTAGCAGATTATTACAGAATGTTACAGAAAGACATTGGCTAGCTAGCCCAGTTAGGATGTCGCAAAAGTGAGTGCTTTCGCCCTAGAAAGCTACTAGCGGTTGTAATTCAGCGGCATACTCCCTATGGTTAAATCATAACAATTCACTCGGAGAATTTAATGAGTACCTCTAATGACTAATAATGATAAATACAGTATTGAAAATACTGACTACACCGTTGGACAAGACAACGTACAGAAATGGGGGTTTGATGTTCACAATTCCGTATTCGGTATTAGTGCGGGTCTAATTCTCATCTTCTTAATTGCCACTCTCGTGAGTGATCCTGCATCTGCGAAAGCCTTACTGGATGGGTTGAAATGGGACATTATTAAAACCTTCGATGCCTTCTTTATGTGGTCTGCGAATTTCTTCGTCGTATTTTGCTTAGTCCTTGCCTTGTCACCCTGGGGTAAAATCCGCCTTGGTGGAAGCAAAGCAAAAGCGGAACATTCAACAATGGCTTGGTTAGCCATGCTTTTTTCTGCTGGTATGGGTATTGGGTTGATGTTTTGGGGAGTCGCCGAGCCAGTTGCCTATTTCACGGGCTGGTACGAAACCCCTCTAGCCGTTGCCGCGAATACTCCAGAAGCTGCCGATATGGCTTTAGGTGCAACCATGTATCACTGGGGACTTCATCCTTGGGCTATTTATGGTGTTGTTGCCCTTTCATTGGCATTTTTCACCTATAACAAAGGCTTACCACTTTCTATGCGTTCGGTGTTTTATCCAATTCTTGGAGACCGCACATGGGGATGGCCGGGACATATCATTGATATTTTAGCCGTGCTCGCAACATTGTTTGGTTTAGCCACATCGCTGGGCTTAGGTGCTCAGCAAGCAGCAGCCGGCATCAGCCATGTGTTTGGCATATCGGGTGGAATTAGCCTGCAAATCATCATCATTATCGTTATCACGCTACTCGCGACCGCCTCTGTGGTACGTGGCCTAGAAGGTGGTGTGAAGGTCTTATCCAACGTTAATATGATCATTGCTTTCCTATTATTAATGTTTGTCATCGCCCTCGCGTTTGCAGTATCACTGGGTACTATTCCGCAAACCATCATGGCTTATGTACAGAATATTATTCCACTATCTAATCCCCATGGACGTCCAGACGAAGCTTGGTTCCAAGGCTGGACCGTATTCTATTGGGCTTGGTGGATTTCCTGGTCTCCTTTTGTAGGCATGTTTATCGCGCGAATTTCTAAAGGCCGTACCGTTCGTGAATTTGTAACCGCTGTTCTACTCGTACCGACAGTTGTTACAACTGTTTGGATGTCTGTTTATGGTGGCATAGCGATTGAGCAAGTAACCAATAGCATTGGCGCATTGGGGACTGAAGGACTGACCTCTGTTCCACTAGCAATGTTTCAAATGTTTGATGAAATGGCGTTAGGCTCCATACTGTCCTGTATTGCCATATTGCTGGTACTCGTATTCTTCATAACCTCATCTGATTCCGGATCGCTGGTTATTGACAGTATTACTTCTGGAGGAAAAATTGATGCTCCGGTACCACAGCGCATATTCTGGGCTACTGTAGAAGGCGCTATCGCCATTGCTTTGCTTTGGATTGGTGGCACTGAAGCTATTCAAGCACTACAGGCGGCGACTATTTCGACAGGCCTACCCTTTACTTTCGTCTTATTACTGATGTGTATTTCGCTAATAATGGGCATGCGCACTGAAGCAAAACAGTAACGCTTAAACAGAGCGTCCTTTTCTAGGGCGCTCTCTGTTTTACCTTTCTCTTATACCCCATCAATACCAGAGTTTTCTAACCGGTACCTGCGCTAATTCATGCTTGGCAATTTGAGCTTGCAGCAGCTCTGCGGTCGCTAACGCATCAACCAGTGCGTTATGATTTTCATAAGCCGGTAAATGATACCTTTCACGCGCATAGAGTAAGCGTAAAGAAGGCAGCTGCTTTTGAAATAGTCTAGCGACAAAGGATTGCTGATCACGTACATGCTTGGCTTCTAGCTCTAGCGTATCAATAACAGGAAACAAAAAATTCTTTTGTAACAGCTCATTAATTGCCGTCCGAAAAAACTCACGCTCCATATATCGATAATGCACCACCACCTGCTTGCCCTGTAGGCTTGCTAACAACTCTGGCAATATCGAATCCAGCGAAGGTGCTTCCGCGACCTCACTATGTGTAATCCCGTGAACGACAACCGATTCTGACGTTAATCGCCGACTGCTCACTACCCAATGCCTAGCCTTTGCCAAATATATTCGTTGGTGATCGAACGGTACTAAGCCAATACTAACAATGTCATCTTTTTGCGTATTTAGGCCTGTGGTCTCTATGTCTAGTGCTACAAAATCTGTCGCCTGCATAGATTGCTTAACATCTAATAACGGCTGCTGATAAAAGGACTCTAAATAGCTAGGCAACTCGCCCTGAACCTGCGTTGAATAAAACTGATCCCAGTCATCTGGAATAACCTGATAAGAATACAAGGCCATTTATATTAACCTTAGTTATTTGCGGTATAGCGAAATTTTAAAAACTTTTGAGCATTACTTAAAACCAAAAATGCTTCTTTTAAGCCGCGTCGCTCTTTACTAGAAAGCGTTTCCGGCTCAACCGTATTATCAACATCCTCACCCGCTTCTATCGCGGCAACCTGTTGGCGTATTCTAATCATAGACAAATACTCCAGGGCATCCGAAAGCTCATCTTTTTTACCCTCTGGCAGTAATGAGGACTCTGCGAGGTCTTCCAAACGATCGAAGGAATTCTGTGATAGCGAGCCTTCAGCCAAAGCATGGACACGAATCACATCGACCATAGGAGCAGTTCCTCGTCGTTTTAAATTTAAGCTGTAACGCTGACGCCCATCTTTTTCTAAAACAAAGTCTTTAAAGAAACCTAATGGAGGTGTTCGATTAAGCGCATTGCGAGACAACGCCGCTAGAAAAACGGGATTATTTTTGGCCTTCCCTACGATAAAGCGGGTCAACTGCTCTGCCCAAGCGACTTTCCCATCTACCCCCTCCAAATCAAAAAAGATCGAAGCATTCAATAACGCTTGTGGATTGGGTCTTTCAATCCATTGACTGAATTGCTGCTTCCAGTCCTTCAGGGTCATCCTCCACTTAGGATTAGAAGCCATGATACCGCCATCACAGTAGCTATAACCGCAAGCATCAAGACCATCACAAACAAAATTGGCTAATTGCTTAAAATAATCACCATGCAGGGATTCGTTATAATCAACTGATAATATCAATGCATTATCCTGATCAGTAACCAAGAGTTGTTCTTCTCGAGCCATCGAGCCCAAAGCCAAAAAACAATAAGGTACTGGCGGAGAGCCTAATCTCTCTTCCGCTAATTGCAGTAAACGCTGTTTAAATGTCCGACCAATTACTGACATTGCGCTGCCGATCATATGTGAACTTGCCCCTTCCTGCTGCATTCGAACCATAACAGAAGCGACTTTGGTTGATAGCTCAGCTAGCCCTTCTACAGTTTCCTGCAGCAATATTCCGCGCACCAGCAAAAGGCTACTTTGAGATTCGTACTGGACAATATCGGTTAACGCAATAATACCGGTAACCTTATCATGACGTACCAAGGGTAAATGATGAACGTTGTGCCTCAGCATAAGTAACTTAGCTTCATACACATAAGCATCATGGGCAATGGTAATCAGATCCGTCGACATGACATCACGTAAAGGGGTTTCAAGCGAAAGCCCTTCCGCCAGAACGCGCACGCGAAAATCACGGTCAGTGATTATTCCCAGGGGAAGCGAAGCTCTTTCTTGCCCGTCCACTTCAGGGTTATCTTGCTCAAAGGCTAATTGATTAAAGACAACAACCGATGAAACATGCTGCTCCGTCATTTTTTGAGCGCACTCTCTAACGGTTGCGTTTACTGTTAGATAAACAGGCTCACTTTGTATAATGTCTCGCGCACGAACAGTCGTCATATCATTTTCATGATCTTCACTTTGCACAACCTGCTGCAATGTGGAGTGTTCATTAGTTTCGAAATAATCTCCGAATTCATCAAATACATCGCAGAGCGCAATAAATTTTTCTGATGGTATTCGATAAATCAAAGTATCTTCTAAAGCTCGGGCGGGATAACGAACATGTCCGTTTAAAAGTATCCCCATCTGGCCAAACACACCTCCTGATTCTAGCCGGTTATACAATTCCCCCGTGCGACGGAATATTTCAACAGAACCAGACCGAATCATGTAAAGCGCATCAATTGAGGCTCCATGACTTAAGATCTGATTTTCTGCTTGATAATAGCTAACTTCAATTTGGCTGCATAACGCAACTATTTCTTCTGCTGGCAGACTGTCAAAGGGTTCATGTGCACTGACGAAGGTGATAACGTCCTGAATTTCAACTGACATGCCTGACTCCTTTCAATTTAAACTGTTCGATCCAATATTCTTAATGCATTGAAACATAATGACGCCTTAATAAAGCGCTGACTACTTATTAGTAATTTAACTTTTAAACGGGCATAAAAAAACCCAACTCATTACTGAGCTGGGTTCTTTTAAAAACTAAGTCAAAGCGCTAAAACTTAAGCAACACTTGCTTCGCGCTTAGCTTTTTCTTCGTCTTTCAATTCACGACGTAAGATCTTGCCCACTGGAGTCATTGGCAACTCATCACGGAATTCGATCTGACGTGGAAGTTTATAAGCTGTTAGCTTGTCTTTACAGAACGTCTTAATTTCTTCAGCCGTAAGGTTCTGATCAGAAGCAACGATAAACAATTTAGCAGCTTCACCAGTCTTCTCATCTGGAACACCAATTACTGCACAGTTCTCAACGCCTGGGTGACCAGCAACCACATCTTCAATTTCGTTTGGATAAACGTTAAAGCCTGAAACCAAAATCAAATCTTTAATGCGGTCTACGATCTTAACGAAACCAGTTTCATCAATAACCGCAACATCTCCCGTGCGTAACCATTCGCCATCTGGAGTGAAGGTATCTTTCGTCGCTTCAGGGCGATTCCAGTAGCCTTTCATTACCTGTGGACCACGAACACAAAGCTCACCGCGTTCGCCAACAGCCACTTCATCGCCGTTATCATCAATACACTTAAGCGCAGTGCCTGGCATAGCCTGACCCACAGTCCCCATACGCTCCAAGCCATTGGCTGGATTCATGGTTACCGCAGGAGAGCACTCAGTCAAACCGTAAGCTTCAGAAACACCCGTACCCGTGATTTCTTTCCAACGCTTAGCCGTATCATCCGGTAACGCAGTACCGCCTGAGAGAGTCAATTTCATTTCACTGAAATCAATCTCTTTAAAGCGTGGGCTTGCCATTAGCGATACAAACAAAGTATTCAAACCAACAACACCGGTTAATTTCCAAGGCTTCATGAAACGAATAAAGGTTTCAGTATCACGTGGATTAGCGATTAAAATACTGTGATCACCCAATTCAAACAAGGCCATCAAATGAACCGTGAAAGAATAGATATGATAAAGCGGTAATGGTGCAACAATCACAGCCTGACCTTCACCCTTCATTCTTGTGCCATCGGCAGTCGTTTGACCCAAGGCGGCGGCAGATTGAAGCATGTTAGCCACTAAATTACGGTTAGTAAGTTCAGCGCCCTTAGCAACACCCGTAGTACCACCTGTATATTGCAATACGATCGTATCGTGTGGCTTCTTCATGTGGTTCGCTTGGAAACCCTTACCTTTACCTAGTTTCAATGCCTTACGGAAAGAAACAGCTTCAGGAAGACTATAAGCAGGAACCATCTTTTTAATGTGCTTTGCTGCAGCGTTAATTAATACACGCTTAAAGCCAGGTAACATATCCGCTAAGCTAGTAACGATAATGTGCTTAATACCTGTTTGATCCTTAACGTTTTGCACAGACTTAGCAAATACGTCCATACAAAGTAGCGCTTTAGCGCCCGAATCATTAAACTGGTGCAACATTTCACGCTCGGTATACAGTGGATTCGTATTCACCACTCGTAAACCTGCACGCAAAGCGCCATACATAGCAATTGGATATTGCAAAATGTTTGGCATCTGAATCGCAATGGAATCACCCGGCTTTAACGTCGTGTGATTTTGAAGATAGTTCGCGAACGCAGCACTGTATTCATCGATTTGGCTATAAGTAAGCGTATACCCAATACTGGTAAATGCAGGGCGATCTGCATAACGCTTGAATGAATTCTCGATGACTTCAACAACCGAATCATATTGTGATAAATCGATAGTATCCTGAACACCCGGTGCTCGTTTGCCGTCCCAAAAAGAAGCTTCCACATTATCCCCCTAGCAATAATCGCTATGTTAAAAAGTTATACGTTCAGAACATTTTTTAATTTTCTGAACCGTCTATAACTTGAATTTATTTATTATTAATATTCGTGTCGACACTATGACGTAATTTTGGCTTGAATTGAAGTACTAATCATGACAGGATTTCAGTCATATTACGCCAGCGATAATTTATATGACTTCACTCTATTCTCACCAACGTGCATTTTTGACAACTGACTATTTAAGCCAGCTTATAACACTGATGAAGCAACGAGGCTTTAGCGCTGAACAAGTATTCGCTAATACTCAGTTAAACGAAGAGCTTATGCAACTCAATATGCGCATCTCCCCGATGCAGTATCATCAAGTTGTCGAGAATGCTCTGTCACTGAGCCAAGATCCTTTATTAGGCATCAAGCATGGCCAAGGTTTGAACATTGCGAGCCATGGCTTTGTTGGCTTTGCGGCCATGGCATCTGATAATCTCGACCAAGCGCTATCATTGGCGATTCGCTTTGCCCGAACCCGTACATTGTTAGCCGATATTCGCTTTCACAAAGAAGACGACAGTGCGGTTGTTCAAATCAACCGCCTAGCTTCTATGCCGAGTACCTTTCCTTTTGTCGTGGAAAATATAATCTCCAGCTTCTTAGCCGTCGCTCGCTTCTTGATACATCAGAACGATCAAATGTCAGCGGTGGTCAAACTAAGCTACGCCCCCCAAGCACCGCTGAGTGAATATGAGCGTTTATTAGGGGTTCCGGTTCTTTTCAATCAGCCCTATAACCAGGTCTGCTTTCCTGAATACTTATTGGACTCGCCGGTTTCCACGGCTAACTCAACATCACGAGGTTTAGCCGAAAGTGAATGCGAGAAGCTATTAGCTCAACTCGATCAGGGTCAAGATTTGGTCATCCAGATCCGTCAACAGCTGGAAAAAATGAATGCTTTTCCAACATTGCCGATCATGGCTCAAACCATGAATACCAGCCCTAGAACACTCAATCGCCAATTATCACAGCTCAATACCACTTATCAGCATATTCTTGATGATGCCCGCCGTGAAAAGGCGATTGATCTACTGAGTAATTCGCAAACTAATATCGAACTAATCGCAACGCAGTTAGGCTATAACGATCCTTCAAATTTTGGTCGCGCCTTTCGCCGCTGGTTAGGGAAAAGTCCACGGGCATTCCGTAAAGAGCTATAAAAACTGAAAAAGAATATGACAGATGTCTATTTTACGAAGTATTTTGCTGCTGGAAGCGACTTTAACGAGCGTTAAGGTTTACTTTCTAGCGGCAATCAGTAGGATAATCTGCGTAGCTAAATTCACAATCATAATAAAATAGCACCGTGAAAAATGACCAGTCTAAGCCACAATAATGCTCAGCGCCCATTACAAACCGCGCTAGGAGAAGCCGTCAATGGCTACTTCCAACAGAACAACATTGCCAAAACTGGAGATACTGCACTTTATCGCAAAGCCGTTATCATCTTATTTATGCATGCCATTTCGTATGCCTGCTTTTTTATATTATCAGAGCCTTATACTTGGTTAGCATGGGCCTTTCATGGTTTCACGACCGCGCTGATTGGCTTTAACATCATGCATGATGGTGCTCACGGCAGTTTTACCAAGAATAAAAAGATAAATTCTTTAGCCGCCCATACGTTCAATATAATTGGCAGCAATGCATTTTATTGGAAACAGAAACATAATTTAAATCACCACCCTTATACCAATGTCTCCGCTGCTGATGAAGATATTGAAGCATTTGGCCTATTACGCATGAGCCCAGATAAACCACGCTACTGGTTTCATCGCTGGCAGCATATTTATGTTTGGGCACTGTACCCAATAACCAGCTTATTTTGGTTTTTTGTTTTAGATTTTTTAGCTTACTTTAATCAAAAAATTGCTGATCAAGACTTCTCACAAAAGTATCAAGCCAAAGACTCTGCTGTATTTTGGCTAAGTAAAGCCTTCTATATAACGTTGTATCTGATAATACCGAGTGTCTTTTTAGGCTGGGAAACGGTACTGATCGGATTTTTATGCCTGCACGCTGTGATGGGAGTTTTGTTCGCCGTCGTATTCCAACTGGCACACGTGGTTGATAAAACTGAATTCCCTCAGCCTGACGAACAAGGCAACTTACCCTATGAATGGGCTGCACATCAGCTAGCGACGACAGCTGATTTCGCACCTACTAGCAAATTCACGACTTGGTGTGTCGGTGGCCTAAATTTCCAAGTAGAGCATCATTTATTTCCAAGGATTAGTCATACTCACTACCCTAAACTGCATAAAATCGTCCGCGAAGTGTGCGCCGAACAAGGGATTCAACATCGTGAATACAGCAGTGTTGGCGAAGCTATTTTGGGGCACGTGAGACACTTAAGAAATATGGGCTGCGCTGAAACACTTCAAACCGCTCAAGCTTAGTTTTCGACCCCACCCCGGCTGATAGACATTTCAGTCGGGGCTAAATTCCTATCTATTTTCCCCTCCTAGTTGATAACCCAAGCCAAGCAGATTATCTTAGCGCGCCTGCTTACTCTATTGAGCGGCATTTTCAGTATAAAAGTTCTTCAGCAACATTTTAGTATTAGGTAATTGTTTATGGAATATCCTCAATTTTTAGTTATTGATGCCAGTTCTTACGAGCTAGACGGACACCCCATTGCGATTGCCTGGTCTTTAACCGACGGCACAATCAAAAGCACCCTACTTCAGCCCGAAGAAAATTGGCACGAGTGGGACATAGGCTTAGAAGATCTGCACGGTATGACCCAAGAGATTCTAATTCAATCGGGTGAACCAGTTTGGGAAGCGGTAAAAGAATTTGAATTTGATTGTGAGAATTCAATTTACCTAGTGCAAGACGGCGAACGTACAATGGAGCTGTTAGAGCGCATGTACGACGCGTACGATAAAGAACCCGGTGCAGATTTAATCGGCATTCACGAATGGCACCCAAGTGAGACTGAAGAACGCTACCAACTGATGGAAGACATTCGCAGCGACCTAGAACTCAGCCCATACCGTTGCGAAGACAATGTAAGATTGATGCTGGAAATGTGGGTTCGCGTGAACGATGCGGAGCAACGCAGCCCAGCGAACGACTAGCGCGCAGCGATAGGCCGGAAACGCGAATGAAACGAAGCGATAGGCCGGAAACGGGGATATTTTAAAAAAGTAGGTGATGCTCTAAACGCCCTAACGCAGAAGTTTTTCTCGCTCTGCATTAGGTAATTCGTTTCTGGGCACGGCGTATATACGTCGGTCGTTCCTCCCTCTCCCTGTAGCCTCGTATTTCGCATCCCTGCGAAATGACGTCCCGAAAACGAATCACCTAATACGTCGCTATATAGAATGCTCCAGATTCAACACTGGTGCACAGATATCAATATGACGGCTTATCATGAACCCACAGCCGTCATTACTCATTTGGTTATCAATTTTAAATCTGAGTCGCTATCTAGAGCAGTAATCGGATCGGGGTTGGGTGTTTCGTTTTTCGGCCTTCTGAGGCAGGAGCCGAAGAGAGTCCCCATGGATGGGTCCACGACGTGCCGTAAAAGGAAATACCCAGCCTCGATTAAGAGATTATTGCTGAGAAATTCCTTCAATAACGGCTTTCTAAAATGATGATCTTCTATAATTACAGCTTTCTATAATCAAGGCTTTCTATAATCAGGCCTTCAAATAAGAAAAGCTACCAATCCATCAGTTCTTTCACAAACGGCTTAGTCAGCTTGCGCTGTGCAGAAAGAGACGCTTGATCAAGCTCCTCCAACAGATCAAATAAACCTGCCATGCCACGTGGACCACGAGTCAAAATATAGCGTGCAACTTCCTCACTCATATTCAAACCACGAACACGAGCGCGTAATAACAACGCCTTCAACTTATCCTCATCTTCCATCGGCTCAAGCTGATACGTAATACCCCAACTTAAGCGTGACGTTAAATCAGGTAATAAAATGCCATTATTTCTTGGGCTTTCAGTTGCCGCTACCAGCATGCGCGAACCCGCATCACGAAGACGGTTAAACAAATGGAACAACGCCTCCTCCCACTCTGGCTTGCCTGCAATTGCCTCAATATTATCCAAAGCAACCAACTGCAAAACTTCCAAATCCTCAAACACAGCCGGATCATAAGCGACCAACTCATCCAACGGCAAATACACCGCCTTATGACCTAAACCTTCAGCGTAATGACAAGCCGCTTGTAATAAATGACTGCAACCAACACCCTCAGCGCCCCACAAATAGATAAAAGGCTCGCCGCCTTCACGCCACTGATCTTGAATCGAATAAACAACCTGCGCATTTGGACCCGCAAAATAATTCGCAAAACGTGCATCATCTCTCACCGAGACGGATAACGTTAACTGCTGCGCTTGGGCTTCAATTGCCATTAAAAAGCACTCCTAGACACTACTGCGCCCACTCAAATTCTTTTTCTTGTAAACTGGATAACTTATTATCCAACCGAATGATCCGCTGAACTTTGTCCCACTTGCCTTCAAGGTACAAATACAACTCAAGATTATCCCCATCAACCTGCGCAACTTCAACTAAGCGCACGCCAGAGATACTCTGCAAGTATGCCAAAACTTTAGAATAATCACTAAAGTCCTTTACCTTCTTCACTAAAACACGAATACCTGCTCTGCCGTTCATTGGGTCTGACTTAATCGCAAACTGATCAGCAAAAAACCGCCCAACCTGAGTTGAAACATTCGTTAGCGCCGCTAACGGCGAATCACCCTCAGTTAAAATATCTAAACGCTGCTCACCTTGAACCAATAACCCCTCATACTGCCAAATACCCTCAGCAGATTGATTCAGTTTACCCGCTAAAACCGCATCTGTTTGGTAACGAACAGATGCCTCAACAATAGACTCAGAAACTAACCACCATAACTGTTCCAAAGGTAAAGCCGTTTGATCCTCAAGATCATTCATCGGCCACAGAATAGGTAACCCACGCTCAGAGAATGCACGCCCAAGACGCTCTTGCCATTCAGGAACCTGCTCTGATATTAATAAACGCCCAGCTTCAATTTGGCTCGACGCATCAACCTCAGAATCAGTCGAAATAGTAGAAGCCTCGACCGCTAACCAATTTAATAATAAAGGACGGTTCTCTCCCCAAACAGGAGCCTGCGCACGCCTCATTAAAGGAATCAGCAATGCCTTACTAAACCAAGCTTGTAAATAAACCTGATCATCAACAGTATCCTGATGATAACTAAAACCCTGCATATAACGGTTAGCATTGTTACTAGCCGCCACCAATACTGGGTTTTCCAATACCTCTTGGTAACCAGAAACCTTAATCAGCAACTGCTGGAAAGCCCATTGTACGCCTAGCGTACGACTCTCCTCGCTCTGATCATCTACAGCCACACTGATACGATAAAGATCAGAAACATTCACCGCAAACGCATTAAAACTTAATAAACACAGATATAAGACGAAAAAACGCACACAAAATCCCTGCTTTGAGATGAATAATAAGGCGCTATTGTGCCACTACCAACCCATATGAGCCAGCCAAACCATAATTCGACATTAATAGTCACACAATTACTACACATTGTCCGTGCACCGAGTCGCACAACGCGGTAGAATATGCCGCCTAAAATTCCCACAATTAGTCAAGTTTTTAGCCTTGCTAACAAGCTTCACTAATTGCCATAAGCGAACGACGAGACGTAAACTGATGAGCGATCAAAAATCCCTAAGTTACAAAGATGCTGGCGTAGACATCGATGCTGGTAATGCCCTAATTGAACGCATTAAAGGCGTCGCTAAACGTACTCGCCGTCCAGAAGTCATGACTGGCTTGGGTGGGTTCGCATCTTTATTCGAACTGCCTCAAGGTTACAAGCAGCCAGTATTAGTTTCTGGTACTGACGGCGTTGGTACAAAATTACGTCTAGCCATGGACATGAACAAGCACGATACCATCGGTATCGACTTGGTTGCCATGTGCGTTAACGACTTGATCGTTGGCGGCGCTGAGCCATTATTTTTCCTAGATTATTACGCAACTGGCAAGCTAAACGTCGATATCGCGGCAGATGTTGTGAGCGGCATCGGTGATGG
>Ga0105348_1002057_pt1 | contig 12562 bp, 10 predicted proteins | sample EN8Hudsemesocosm_2_FD_83504 | JGI IMG/M metagenome (GOLD analysis project Ga0105348, IMG submission 83504) | Methane-oxidizing microbial communities from mesocosms in the Hudson Canyon - EN8C Hudson Canyon | ecosystem: Environmental > Aquatic > Marine > Cold seeps | place: Hudson Canyon... | reverse complement strand
TTGCCCAAGATAAAATAATGTCTGCTATCGAAAGGTCAATCAGTCTATATTTCTAAGGTAAAACTGGTTCGATAAGTTAACTTTAAAGAGTGACAAAACTAATCAGCTAATGACCGCATATGGCACGAACAAGTTACTAATCTCATTAATCAATCAGTCTCAACTTGGCACTTCAGTCGGTTAGTAAATTTGATCTTTTTATCATAGTTCAAGAATAACAGGACTTAAGTTCACGGTTGTGGGATTCCAGTTCACGCATAACGGTATCCCACCGATAGCAAAGCTTTGCATTAGAGATATTTTCTTAGATGATAAGAAATGACCTAAAGAGTGGATCATGGTCTATATTAATTAGTAATTACTAATAAACTGTAGGTTTGACCCTCTAGGGGATGGTCTATTTGGTGTCGCGTGAAGGAATAGGTTTTTAATATGCGAGGTGAATACAATCATGAATCTTACAAAGTATCTAAAAAGCTCGTTAGAGAAAAAGTAGGCACGCATTCATTAAAGCTTGGTATGTATGTGGTTGAGCTAGATCGCCCTTGGGGTGATACGCCGTTTCTGTTTCAAGGTTTTTTAATCAATCATGAAGATGAAATTGACCAACTTTGTGAGTACTGTGATTATGTTTATATCGACGTCACGCAAACTGAAGTTAAATATCAAGATAACCAGAAGCCACGTACCCAAATAAAAAGCCGTCGAATCTATAAGGTATCAACAGAATCTGCATTACCGGCTGCGATTAAATACTACGATGATGCGAAAAAGACTGTCGACAATGTACTCGCCGCTTTGCGCCTTTCGCATGATATTAATGTTCAAGAAGTAAAAGTGGGCGTTAGGAGTTGTGTTAAAAGCGTTTTAAAGAACCCCAATGCTTTACTGTGGCTGAGCCAAATAAAAAATAGAGATGATTATACCGCTGAACACTCGCTTCGGGTTTCGATTTTATCAATTGCTTTGGGGCGAGAGCTCAACTTATTAGAAAAAGAGCTGGAAGATCTTGGTATGGCGGGGATGCTGCATGATGTGGGCAAAATAAAAATACCGCTTGAAGTACTGAATAAAGAAGGCTCATTGACTAAGGAAGAATATGAGCTGATTAAAACGCACGCTACTGAAGGCCGAAAATTACTGATGTCAAAAGCTGACGTACCGCCGGTGACAGTTGATGTTGCATACTGCCATCATGAATTTGTAAATGGCAAAGGTTATCCAAGAGGTGTGACGGCCGAGAAAATTCCGTACTTTGCTAAAATAGTGAGTGTGGTAGATGCTTTTGATGCCATTACCAGCGACCGGGTTTATAGCAATGGCCGCTCTACATTAGAGGCTATGCGTATACTTTATGATTGTAAAGGTCATCAATTTGATGATGACATAGTGAGAGCCTTTATTCGTTTAATTGGTATTTACCCACCTGGACATATAGTGGAGTTGAATAATGGTGAAGCCGGTATTATTTTATCCTGCCCGCCAAACAATAAATTACGTCCGAAAGTAATCGTTGTACGTAATATTCATAAAAAGCTATGTGCTGAGCGAATTATAGACCTAAGTAAAGACCTCAAAGATGATAAAGGAAAACCCTTACGTGTGAAGGAGGTTTTTGCCGATGGGAAATATGGTATTCATTTACAGGAATACAAAGATAAAGGCCTGAAGTTTGACCTATCGCTTGCTTCATAACTGACTCAGGGCACCTAATAAAGCGATGCTGCCAGAGATGCCGCATAGTATTAACAGAAGGGGGCGAAATCGGCCGCCATCTACATAAGCTCTTGCTTTAATCCCTCCCACAAATCCGATTAAGCAAATAGGTATAAAACTAATACAGGCGATTAAAATCGAGCCTGTTAACAGTCCCATGTATCCGTAAGCAATTAAGCTGACGATACAGCTATAACTAAAGTAGAGTGATAAATTAGCGCGAATAGCTTGAGGTTTACCGTGTTGCATAACTAAGGCCATGGGTGGCCCGCCTATGGAAGTGGTGGTGCCAGTGATACCGCTGATAAATGATGCAAAAGCTAGGCGCTTAGGTGTGTAGGGGAATTGTTTTCCTAAATAACTGATGGCTACAGCAAGTAAAACGCAGGCAGCCACTGAAAATTGAAGCCACACGGTATCTAATTGCATTAATAACCAGGCTCCTAAAAATGTACCGGGGATTCGGCTAAGAAACGAGGCCGAAAAGTGTTGGGTTTCTAAGTGTTTTCGTTGGTCCCATGTATTGAGTAGGCTCAAAATCAAGGCGGTCATTGTTAAAACGACGGGTACCCATTCAGGTTTAAATAATACAATAATGGGGGCGGCGATAACGGCCATGCCAAAGCCTAAAGCGGTTTGAACCCAGCAGCCAATTAACAGACTGAGTGCGGCAGCGCTCCAAATTAACCAGTCTATTTCTTGGATTAGTTGGTTAATATCTCCGGCTAAAAAATCCATAAAAGCGGTGCTCTATTGATTGAGATAGGTGCTTTATAGCTTGAAATCACTGACGATCTGTTCAAACTTTGTGATGACGGCATCTACGGTGATTTGTTCCATAATATTCTTGCCTTTCACGCGGGTTCCCCAAGCTAGGTTTTGAGAGTTTCTACCGGTTTGCGATTTAATATTTTGATGGTAAACCTCAGCAGCATATTTCTGGTAAAGATAGGGACCTGTGCGTTTAGGGTTTGAATGGCCATATAAACCCAGTACGGGAGTCTTTTGAGAAACTGCCATATGAGCAGGGCCGGTATCGGGTGCCAGTACGATATTTGCATTCGCCAGTAAGGCTAGCATTTGCTTTAAGTTGGTTTGGGCGATTAGATTTTTAATCGGGCATTGTGCATGCTTTAAAATAGCCTTACCCAGGTTTCTATCTACATCGCTTGGGCCGCCACATAAAACAATGTTGAATCCTTTTTGGTGCGCATAGTCAGCGATGGCTGCATAACGCTCGGGCAGCCAGTTACGTTCTTCTTTGCTTGCTGCAGGTGAAATAACAAGGGTGCGAGTTGTTTCTGTTTCGGACTTAGCTGGAATATGAGCGTTTGCAAAAGCTTGGTTAGCTTCTGAAACCGGGATGTTCCATTGCAGGGCATGTTTCTCAGATTCAGAGATGCCTAACTTTTCAGCAAATGCAAAAAAACCTTCTAGTACGTGTGCTTCAGTTTGTTTTTTGATGCGTTCGTTCGTGAATAAGGTATGAAGCTCTTTCGCGCGGTGCCAGTCAAACCCTATTTTTCGTTTTGCGGGTATCAGTCGTGCAGCCCAGTTTGCACGCAAAGCAACTTGCATGTGTAGTAGTGCATCAAACTGTCTGTTGGCCATGGCTTGCTTTAGTTGTTTGAAAGCTTCGCTACCCTGAGACTTATCAAACACAATAAATTCAACGCCAGGTAGGCCGTCTAAAAGTACTTGCTCAATTTTACCAATGACCCATGTCACTTTTACATTAGGGTGCTTTCGTTGTATCGCTTGAACCGCTGCAACAGCGTTGCAGACATCTCCAATGGCCGAAAGACGAAGAATACAAATAGAGTTTAATGACACAGTGCTAGTTTCTCGTTTGGTTAGTTCTCATTTGATGAGTTATCTTTAATTTTTTCAATAATACGCGTAGTGGAGCAGCCTTCTACAAAGTCAATCACGGCGACTTGGCCACCATTCGCTTGAACTATATCGGCCCCCATAATGGTATCGATTGTGTAATCGCCACCTTTAACAAGGATGTCGGGCATGATTTTTTCAATCATATGATAAGGCGTATCATCATATTTGGTGCCATTTTGTTCGCCAAAAGGAATGACCCAATCGACTGATGCTAAACCTGTTAACACCGTTGCACGATCTTTAATCGAATTAACCGGCCGAGTTTCGCCTTTTAAACGACGAACCGATTCATCGCTATTCAAGCCCAATACTAAACGATCACCTAACGCGCGTGCTTGTTCTAAATAATGAACGTGCCCAGCATGAAGAATGTCGAAACAGCCGTTGGTAAATACAATTTTTTCACCAGAATGGCGGGCGAATTCAATATGGCGCAGCACGTCTGAAAACGGTGTTTGGTAATGACTATTTTTAGACTCAAACATTTCAGTGTTGGTGACTTGATAGAGTTCTTTGGGTGAAACGGTTGCAGCGCCAAGTTTTGCGACAACAACAGCGGCAGCAAGGTTAGCAACATGAGCAGCTTCAACAAAAGGCAGTCCGGCAGCCATCATGACCACAAGCGTGGCGATAACGGTATCACCCGCGCCAGTCACGTCGGCTACTTCTAACTCTTGGGCGGGCATGTCTATTTTGTCGGTTGCTGTAATGGCCGACATGCCTTGTTCACTGCGGGTAAGTAAAATTGATTCAATCTCACAGTCTTGCATAATTCGGCGCGAAGACGCTGCAATGCTTTGTTCTGTATCAGCTTCACCGCCCGCCGACAAAAATTCTTTCTTGTTGGGGGTGATGACATTGGCGCCACGATAAATAGACAGGTCTTTTGATTTTGGGTCGACTAAAATCATTTTTCCTAACTTTCGGGCTTCCTGAATCATCTCGGCTACATAATGTAGTGAGCCTTTGTTGTAGTCAGAAAAAACGATGAAATCATAGTCATCCACACACGCCTTAAAGGATTGCATTAAGGATTGCGCATGTTCAGTCGCAAACGTTTGTTCAAAGTCGAGGCGGACAACTTGTTGGTGACGGCTAATGACGCGTAATTTAGCAATGGTGGGTTGATTGCTTTGTTTGATAAGGGCTGAGTTGATATTCTCTTCGGCTAATAAGCCCTCTAGCAGTATTGCGTTCTCGTCATTACCGACAATCCCCATGAGGGTGACTTGGCCATCTAAATGGGCGATATTTCTAGCAACGTTTGCAGCACCGCCAACTTTGTCTTCTCGTTCAACAATTTTTACGATAGGTACTGGAGCTTCTGGAGATATTCGTTGCGAGTCGCCCTGCCAATATCGGTCTAACATAACGTCGCCAACAACGAGGATTTTTTTATCAGACAAGTGTTTAAAAACAGCGATATCAAACATGTAAAAGGCGCCAAAAATAATGTGTAAGAAACAATTCGGGTAGCTTACCTCAAAAGCTGATAATCTGACAGTTAGAGATAGTTCAAATACAAAGAAAGAAGGAGGGCTTGTGAAGAAAAAAAAAGGGTTTAACTTATTCATTTTCGTTGCGTTATTGCTACACATTCCTTTATTTGCTTATCCCGTACTGCGTTTATCTCAGTGGTTAGAGCTTAGTAGCTTATTGACAGTCGTTATATTTATCCCCGTATTTTTTTCGCAAATATTTGCACGTAAAGTATTAGTGAATAAAGTAGGGCCTATTGCTTTTTTTATGCGAAATACGGCTGATTTCTTGCTGGGTTATTTCTTTGTAATGTTGGTGATGCTCGTATTGTTTGAATTACTGGTGTTAATCACGAATATGTCAGAAATTATTGCTGCTCAGAGTACTATTTTCATTTCTTCTGCTTTTGTGTTGTTTGGTGCGGTGAGTGCGATGCGCCCCAAGCTGGTTAATATCAAACTTCAATCTGACAAGCTGCTAAAACCAATTCGGTTTGTACAAATATCTGATGTCCATATTGGTTCGCGTTCAGTGAGATTTTTGGAAATATTAATGACTCGAATAGAAAGTATGGATGTCGATTTTTTATGTATTACGGGCGACTTTATTGACCAACCAAACATATCAGCCGAAAAACTTAAATCTCTAGGTTTGTATAACAAACCGATTTATTACTGCACGGGAAACCATGAGCGCTATGAGGATCTGGACGACATCTTGCAACGCTTAGAGTCTCATGATGTTCATGTATTACGTAATAGCGCTTTGGATGTTGATGGCTTACAGATTATTGGCATTGATGATCAGGAAGATGCCTTACAGGTAGATAAACAGCTCGGTAATATAGAAGTTAATCGTGATGTTTTTTCGATTCTTTTATATCACCGTCCTGTCGGTCTTGAGGCTTGTGATGAACATGGTGTCGATTTGATGTTATCGGGACATACTCATGGTGGACAAATTGTACCCTTTAATTTTTTGGTGAATCGCGTGTTTGAGCGTACAAGTGGCTTGTATTCTCACGGTTCATCATCATTATATGTTTCTGAAGGAACTGGAACTTGGGGGCCAATGATACGCCTAGGCACGCGTAGCGAGATTACGCTGTTTGAAATTTCTAACTAAAGTGAAACCTAAATTTCTAAGTTGAGTGATTACCACATATTAAGTGAGTAAGTAAAAATGGATGAAAAAGATAGTAAGCAAGATGATATTCAAAACTGGGCAAACCTGAGCCGTTCGATATTAAATGGCGTGGTGGGTGATTATTTGGCCAAGGAAAATAACCCTCTGGCAATTGAAATGGCTTTTTATCATCAGGATCAAGCTCTAGATCTGAATGGTTCTTTAACACAGCAAATTAATGGGCTTGCGAAAAATCCACTTTCAAATAAAATTATTATTTTAGTTCATGGTCTCACGAACCTTGAAACGGTTTGGGACTTTAAATCTGATATTGGCTCCGAAGAAGTTTCTCAGGAGAGTGTTAATAAAGATAACTATGGTCTTAGAATACAAGAAAGCTATGGTTTTACGCCTTTTTATCTTCGCTACAATACAGGTTTGTCTATTAAGGAAAATGGCGAGAAACTGAATGGCTTGCTTTGTCAGCTCAAAGCATCTTACCCGATTGAAATTGATGAGATCGTATTTATGGGCTTCAGTATGGGAGGTTTGTTAGCGCGTAGTGCCCAACAAATAGCTCAGGATACCCAAGCCAAATGGATCGAAAAACTCAGTAATTGTTATTATATCGGTACCCCGCATGAAGGTTCGCCGCTTGAAAAATTCGGACATTTAACTAGCTCAATTGTACGATTGATGCCGCGGGAGTACATTAGCCATTGGGCCGATTGGATCGATGTACGAAGTGAAGGCATACAAGATTTAAAACATGGTCTACTCAACTTGAAAAATGCAGATGAAAAGCAAACGCCTGAACAGGATGACCCTTATGAACAAAGCGTGCGTTGTGGTAGCTTTTATGTAGGGGCACAACATCATTTTATTAGTGGATCACTATCTGAAAATAAAGATAGCTTAGTTAACAAATTTTTCGGTGATAGTCTCGTTCGGCATACCAGTGCTAACCCCATTTCAGCGCCCGAAGATTGTAAATCAGCACATTTTGATGGTATTCCCCACATACCACTAGCGCATTCTAAACGTGTATATCAACAAATTAAGCAATGGTTCGATGTGCACGATAGTGATATTGAACTGAAGTACGCTGAGCGAACAAATACAATTGAAGAGCAGCCATTAAATCCTCAAGGTTTATCAAATCAGGAAATTATTTCAGGCACCATTGATTTACTTGTTACAGCTTATGACCACACGGTTGAGGCGGTTGAAAAAGTTCACCATTCAATTGCTGATGAGCCCTTTAAAATACTGGAAAAAATTCCGGTCGTAGCAGAAGTGACGAAACCTATTTCAACAAGTCATAAAGAGATTCTTGATACGATTTACTTTTCGCTTAAAGAAGGGGGCAAGCTTGCACACAAAGGCGCGAAGTTAATCAATTCGAAGGGAAAGAAAACTTAAGCCATATATATAGTGACTGAACGAAAAGTCAGATCTACTGCAACAACACCCAGCACACAATCTTGCCACCACAAGATACAGTTGTTTAGAATAACTAAACGCCTATATCTTGTAGCGTCAATCTTGCACACTTGGAATAGTCTCATTACGATCGACTTTCCGTCCAGGCACTATATACGCTAAAGTTAATTTGAGTTTGTTAGCGAGACTAGTACTCATTATCTAAAACAGCATTTATTACTTGAAAGCGCGAATGATATGTCTAAAGAATTATTGTTAAAGCATTTTGGCTTTACGGATTTTCGTCTGGGTCAGGGTGAGGTGGTAAAAGCTATTTTGTCAGGAAGAAGTGCCGCGGCTATTTTTCCAACAGGCTCAGGTAAATCATTGTGTTACCAGTTGCCTGCCATCGTATTGCCAGCACTAACCTTAGTGGTATCGCCGTTACTTGCGCTCATGCAAGATCAATTAGATTTCCTAAATAAAAAAGGTATTCCTGCGGCGAGTATTGACTCTACTCAAACCCGAGACGAAGCAAGCGAGGTGATGAGTGGCGTACGTGAAGGGCGAATTAAAATTTTAATGGTTTCGGTTGAACGTCTAAATAACGAACGATTTCGACAGTTTTTAGGGCAGGTCTCTATCTCTTTGCTTGTTGTGGATGAAGCGCATTGTATTTCTGAGTGGGGGCATAACTTCCGTCCGGACTATCTCAAATTGCCACAATATCGGCGTGACTTTAATATTCAGCAAACACTTTTACTCACCGCTACAGCTACGGCCAAAGTAATTGAAGACATGGGGCGTAAGTTTGGTATTGACCAAAGTGATATCACGATGACTGGTTTTTATCGGCCTAACTTGAACTTAGCCGTTCAAGGCGTCACGAGTGCTCAAAAAATAACAATATTGAGCCAGTGGATTCAGAGCAGAGTTAACCAAGCGGGCATTGTATATGTAACCTTACAAAAAACAGCTGAAACGCTGGCTGAAGAATTGAGAAAATATAATATCCCCGCTCAGGCATACCATGCCGGTATGGATAGTGAACGACGGCAGACTATTCAGCAGCGTTTTATGGCGAGTGATAAGGGCGTTATTGTTGCCACCATTGCATTTGGAATGGGGATTGATAAAAGCGATATCCGCTTTGTTGTGCATTATGACTTACCCAAATCAATTGAAAACTATGCGCAAGAAATAGGTAGAGCGGGGCGGGATGGAAAGTCAGCTGATTGTTTGGTGTTAGCGAATAGAGATAACCTGAACGTACTGGAAAACTTCGTCTATGCTGACACCCCTGAATTGCAGGCCATTGATTATGTCTTAAATGATATTGTAAAAAATGGCATGAATGGCCAGTGGGAGCTAGTGTTAAATAGCTTATCAAGCCAGTCGAATATTCGTCAGCTTAGCTTGAAAACATTATTGGTTTATTTGGAGCTGTTGGGAATTATTAAACCTGTTTATAGCTACTATGCCGAGTATAAATTCAAATTCTTGTTGTCAGAGCAAACACTAATTTCACGGTTTGAGGGAGAACGTCAAGACTTCGTTAAAGCTATTATTGATACGTCTCAAATGGCTAAAGTTTGGGCGAGTGTTGATTTTGAAAAATTGAATCAGCGTTTTCCAAGCGAACGAGGTCGGGCAATTAGAGCTTTAAATTACCTTGATGAACAAGGCATGATAGAGCTTCAAACAAAGCAAATGACCGAAGTATATCAAGTGCTTACACCTAGCTTCGATAGCGCTAAACTAAGTGCAAATTTGTTTGAACGGTTCAGCTCTAAAGAGCAAAGTGAGATCAAAAGAATTCACCATCTGATGAGCTTTTTTGAAAGCGAAATATGTTTAAGTCAGGCCTTAGCGCATTATTTTGCTGACCATCAGGCACCAAAAAAATGTGGGCATTGTTCTGTCTGTTCTGGACAAGTTGCTCAGCTACCGCGGCCACCAGAGCAACCGCCACTGTCGCAATGGGATTTTGAAAGTCTTAGTCATGGTATTCGTGAAAAATTAGGAACGTTATCTACGCCTGTATTAATTAGTCGATTTCTCTGTGGTTTAACAACACCGATATTTACTCGTTTAAAAGTGCGCTCGCTACAAGGGTATGCCGGCCTTGAAAAATATCGATTTGCAGATGTAAAAGCATGGGTTGAAAGTTTTATTGGTCACTCGTAAATAGTAAAACGATCAAAAACAGGGCAAATGAGCTTGCCCTGTTTCAATAGTAAGGATTACTCGTTGTGTGCTTGAATATTACCTCGTGTGATAGCAACCTTACCTGAAGTAAATCCAGCACTAGGGCCTTCGATTATTTCTAGGTAAAATTCATCTGCAGGAATACCTTTTTTAGCATTTCCTGTTCCTGGGTTGCTGTAATCAACCATGCGTACGGAGCAGGTGTTTGAATGACGGTCACTACCATTGAGTAATGTTCTTACCATGCAAGGCGCAATAAATTCAACGCCGATGCCGCCTTGAGAATCACTTACAGGCACTAACCAGTCAATATTACCGTTAATTTTGACTTGTAAGGGGCTTTCACCAACGCTCGCCTTGCCTCTATTTTTGGTATTAAACTGTACGTGCGCTACGATACCTGTCGCGGATGCCTGAACATTAAACCCAAAATTATTGTTGCTTTTAGTGTTACCTGCCACAGCGCCGCCGCCTGTCATTTTAACAAACTCTAATTGAGGGGGGGCTGGAGTTAGATCGCATGCGTAACCAACGCCATCATTGTCGTAATCTTCCTGGCCTGTATTAGCTGTGTGCATGCAGTTATCGTCACCGTCGGCCACACCGTCAAGGTCTGTGTCCGCAATGGCATCGATAAAGCTTCCTGCTTTGATAAAAACATTAGAGTCTAAAATGTAATCGCCCGCATCAGCAATCGCCATTTTTATATGATGAGATGTACCTGGGGAAACGCTAGCCTGGACTGATAGCACGACTGTCATACCGTCCATTTCAGTTAAAATGTGGCCGCCACCATCGGTGAGATCATTATTAACAAAATATTGTGGATTACTTACGTTGTAACCATAAGGGTTCCCGTTATTCACGTTGTTAATGGAAACGGTGACATCTGAGCCTGGTATTTTTGCTATGTTGACGCCATCCAAAAAGAATCCAAACACATCATTGAAGGAGCTATTTACCCATTCGTTATATTCTTCTGAACTAAAGACATATTGAAAGGAAATGACATCATTATTTGGTACAAAGTCGAATTCTAAGACTGTGCTGTCATGAGTTGAATACCCTGGAATTAAATTATTTAAATCTGCGTCACCATTTGTGTAGTTGACTTGTGTTTTTGCATCACTAAGATTTGGGCCTGTAACGTAACCTGCGTTGCCACTTGATAATACAACCCCGCTTTCAAACCCAATGATGCTTTCCCCTCCACTGAAGATCCCTGTAGAGGAAGAAAGCCCGTTATATGAGACATTTGAAACGACAATATTTGTGCCTAGGAGTTGGTTTACCATCTCTTCAGCGGAAACCTGATTATCAACAGTAAGCCCCGTTGCATTAGCACTAGACACAGCTAAAGCGATTGGTGCGATGGCACATAAGGATAATTTGTTTAATTTATATTGCATGATAGAACCTCAACTTTTATGAATGAACCAAATAAGTTGAGCCTTCATTAGGTCTCAACTCCATTCGGTAGCCGTTCGACCCTGACAGATAAAAGGGCACTGGCTTTGCGTCCCCGTGTTACCACGGGTTTGCCGTTGTCGTGGAGTCTGGATAATGACCAGAGTTCCTCTCTAAGTTTCTCTTTGAAACTTGATAAAAGTGTGAGCAAGTTATCGGCCATAATGTTTGTCTGGTCACATATTGAACGATAATTGGTTCTCGTTTAATGGGTTAACCTGAATGAAATTATGCGCTTATATGAATTGTAAAACCTTATTTCACAATTCATATTTAAGAAATTAGTGCAAAGGAGATTTTTTAGAATGGTTCGAAAGTGACAATATTGGTCATGTTTTGTACAGAAGTTTCACTATCCATATCAGTATTTACTTATGACTCATGAATTCCCAAAACTCTGTTGATGAATTTTTCATTGCTTCTGAATCTCGAATGCTTTCGATAGAATTCCAGATGAATTGAGAAAATTTAGGATTATTTTTAGTGAGTTTGAAGGACAGCATTAAATAATAGGGTTTTTCAACTAAGGCTATAGGGTACTTTATTAGTTCTCCTTGTAAGGTAGATGATCTTGATAAGATAAAGTCTGCACGATCAGTCTGAACGGCGGCAGCCACCGATTTTTTTGCCAGCACATCCGTCAGTGCGCGCTCAGGACCTTTTACCTCACGAACACCCACACCTAATTTGTGTAGTTGATCAATAATAGAGAAACCTAACTGAACCGAAACTTGACCTTTTAAATTTTTGAATTCAGTGCCATCCCACTCCACATCAGAATTTTGGGTGGTGTAAAGCGAATAACTGGAGGTATGTATTCGTTGCATTTCATTTAGTCTACCTTCCTTGAAAGTTGGGTACACGCCCATCGATAATCGTTCTTGCTTGAAACTAGAAGCAAAGGCTCCATCGACTTGATTTGTTTTCAAGAAAGCCATACAGCGCTTCCAAGGAAGGGAGATTAGTTGAATAGGGGTTTTGATTTCAGCTTCTAGAAGTTTGATTAGCCTTAAATCTAAGCCTTCTATTTTTCCATTATGAGTGAACACCCAAGGAAAAGCATTTTCGTCTTCATAACAAAACCTCAATGTGCTTGGAGGCGATGCAAAGGTATGGGGTGTAATGATCAATATTAGAAGCGCTAAAAGCGTAAAACTACGACATCTCATTTTGCACACCTTTATGGGAGCATATTGAACTTATATCTTCTAATTTATAGTCTGGTAATTCGCTCAAGTAAAGCTAAAAAATC
>Ga0105348_1002056_pt1 | contig 12564 bp, 1 predicted proteins | sample EN8Hudsemesocosm_2_FD_83504 | JGI IMG/M metagenome (GOLD analysis project Ga0105348, IMG submission 83504) | Methane-oxidizing microbial communities from mesocosms in the Hudson Canyon - EN8C Hudson Canyon | ecosystem: Environmental > Aquatic > Marine > Cold seeps | place: Hudson Canyon... | reverse complement strand
TCATCATCATTCTCACCGCCATCTTCAATGGTTAATTGAATACAATTATGACCAGCAATTAACCCTGACAAATAATCAGGTGAAGCAGGAGCAGGGCAGTTGCCACTGTCATCTGTTAATGCCGAGCTAAGGCTATTGCTTTCATCTATGGTGAAGTTAAACCAGCCTTTGGCTTGGGTAAATTTACGATAAACCGCATTTTCAGGAATAGTGACTCCTGCTGTCAACGGTAATACAACATTTACTGACTCACCTGAAATTTGTAGACCTTCAATGTTAAAGTTAGTAATTGTGCTTAAAGAGTTAAACCTTTCATCACTGCTAAGTTTGTCTTCAGGAATAGTTGCAAAATCATTACCCTGTGCATGCTTACCTAGTACTATTTTCAAGCCAGTTTGTACCTGAAGTGGTTGTTCATTTTCACTGACCGGTAAGCGAGAAGTATCAGAGTCGGTATCTATTGCATCAGGAATACCATCTTGGTCACTATCAGCAACTACGGTGGTTATGGTGCTATCAACATAGACTTGAGTAATAACTTCAGTCGTTAATTGTTCGAGACTATTGTCAGTCACGGTAATTTTTACCTGATACTTACCTGTGTCTAGAGTAGTGGGGTCAAAGGTGAAGTCATTTAGCATTTCACCAGACACTTCACCACTAAAGGCACTATCAATCACCTCAAAATTAACGGTGTGTTGATCATTAATATTTAAATCACTGATATCAGCCGTCATAGTGACTAAACCTGATGTCGGTGAAATAGTACTGATTAATAGGTCTCCTTGTTTAACACTAATGTCTAGTGTGGGTGCAAAACCTTGTTCGGTGATATTAACAGTTAACGATAATTCATCATGTATAGCTGCTTTTTTTGGAGTTGCGTTATCAGTAAAAGTATCGATAACAAATGTATCACCCGCTTGTGCTTCGCTATCAATCATTACAACTAATTCAGCAACGAGACTATCTTGCTCAAACGTTATTTGTCCTGTGGTGTTACCCGTTATTGAACTAACTAAATAATCAATAACAACAGGGTACTCTGCGGCTGGGCCTGAGAGTTTAACAGGTATATGTAATGTACTACCTGCTTCAGCTACCATATCAGTGCCTACCTCAACCAAAGGACGTATATGTAATGGTATCTCTCTGGTTGCAGTATTCCCGGCGGCATCAGTCGCGCTAAAGCTTAGGGAATGAAGCCCTGATGTTAATACTAAATTTTCATTATCAAGCACAGGTGTAATCTCTCCATCGAAGGCATCAGTAACCGTGATACTATTGTCAATTTTATTTCCGTCAATAAGCTTCTCTAATAATCCTGATATATCTGTTAATGCTCCCTTAGCATCTGTTGCAATAGTGATATTGTTTTGACTAAATACTGGTGGCAAGTCATCTGTTATTTCAGGGTCACTATTATCACCAATGCCATCACCATCAATATCTACGGTTTCCGAAGCATCATTAGGGAAGGCATCACTGTTGTCACCAACCTTATCGCCATCACTGTCAACTGCTTCTGTTTCATCATCAGGGAAGGCATCGCTGTTGTCACCAACATTATCGCCATCACTGTCTACTGTTTCAGTCGCATCATTAGGGAAGGCATCTTCACTATCAATAACGCCATCACCGTCACTATCGTTTATCAATACAGTAACTTGACGTGTTACTTGGGGAGCAGCATTGCTGGCAGCATCAGAAACATCATAGCTTAAGGTATAAGTACCCGCTGTTGAAGAATCAACACTACCTGAAATATCTACTGTTAAAATACCATCAACATTATCGGTGGCACTAACACCTGGCTCAATATAATCATCACCAACATGTATCTCAACTGCACCACCCGTTAAGGTGATAAGTGGCGCGGTTTGGTCTGCTATGGTGACAGTTGCTGCTGATGTACCTTCGTTGCCAGCACTATCTGTAGCAGTGAAGGTTACAGTAGTTACCCCAATAGGGAAGATGTTTGGCGCATCACTTGTCACATCAGTTGAACCATCAATATCATCGATTGCAGTGGCTGCGGATAAGAATTCACCAATTGCACTGTCAGAGATTGAAGTACCATCACTGTCGGTCGCTGCAAGGGTAATACTTGCAGGAGCCGTCACGATAGGCGCACTTGCATCTTGAACCGTAACTACGCGAGTTACTGTTTCTGCATGATTGCCGGCGTTATCAACTGCGGTATATGTTACGGTATAGGTCGCTTGTGTGGAAGTATCAACGGTATCACCCGCAATAACAACAGTAACGGTTTCATCAACAATATCGGTTACTATCGCACCTTCTTCAATGTATTCACTGCCAGGTACCAGTGTTATTGTGCTCTCGCCAGTTAGTGTGATGACAGGTTTGCTGGTATCAACAACTGTTATTGTTGCTTCACTCGTACCTACATAGCCTTGACTATCTGTAGATTCAAAAGTTACCTTTGTTTCACCTAATGCAAATATATCAGGTACATCAACAGCACTTGGAGTCAGCGAACCATCAACGGCATCTTCAGCAGTAGCAGCAAGTAAAAACTCAGCTATGTTTGCATTACTATTTTCAGTACCAGCGGGGCTAGTTGCCTCAACAATGATACTTTCTGGTGCTGTAACAATAGGCGCAGCAGCATCTTGCACTGTGATAGTACGAGTCGCGGTGCCCACAAGGCCTTCTGCGTCTGTGACGGTATAAATAACGCTATAAGTACCCTCTGTAGACATATCAATAGCACTGTCATCAATTTCAATGTCAGCGGTTAGATCACCATTAACATTATCTAGTGCGGTTGCGCCTTCATCGCTATAAGTACCATTAAGCGGCACTGTTATAGTGGTTTCACCGAGTAAAGTAATAACAGGTGCCGATAAGTCAGCAACCGTAATACTTGCTGTTTCTGTGGTGATATTATTAGCAGCATCTGTTGCGGTGAAAGTCACTAAGGTTGGACCCATAGGGAATATATCGATTTGTTCGGCTGAGGCATCGTTAATGGTAACTTCAACTGTTATATCAGTATCAACATCATCAGTGACTGTTGCAGCGGCTAAGAAATTAACAATATCACTATGACTTGCAGCTGCGCCACTTTCATCGGTTGCAGCGATCGTAATATCAGCAGGTATATTAAGCAAAGGCTTGACCACGTCAACGACCGAGATAGTTCGAGTCACTTCAATCGCATCATTATTTGCAGAATCTGTAACGTTATATGTAACTACATAATCACCAGGTATTGAGCTATCAACAGCTGAATCATCAATTATAACAACTAACGATTCACCATCAACATTATCAATAGCTGTAGCACCTAACTCTACATATTCACTACCAACACTTATTGCATCGGCTGTACCAACTAAGCTGATAACTGGTGCGGTTAAATCGCTAACGGTTACCGTTGCTTGAACACTTGCTTCATTACCTGCGCTATCAATTGTAGAGAATGTCACCACATTATCACCGATAATAAAAGTATTTGGCGCATCTTCAGTGGTAACAGTGACACTTTCATCTATATCATCTGTTGCAGTTGCACTGGTTAAAAACTCAGCAATAAGAGCATCGGTTGCTAAAGTGCCAGTACTATTGGTTGCAGCGACCGTAATATTGTTTGGGGCAATGATTACTGGAGCAAAATCTTCGCTTTTACTACCATCGTGTGGAAAGGCATCACCATTGTCTCCAACACCATCACCATCAGTATCTACCGTTTCAGTTGGATCATGTGGGAAGACATCACCGTTGTCACCTACACCATCTAAATCAGAATCCATTGTTTCAGAAGCATCTGTTGGGAAAGCATCTAAAGCAAGACCTGTTGTTGAGTCGCTGGCATCATAGCCGTCATTCCAGTTATCTGGTGAACCATCATCATCGGTATCTATACTGGCGGCAATATCGGTTGGGAAAGCATCATCGCCATTCATAACACCATCACCATCGCTATCGACATCAACGTTCAGTACGGTAACTTGACGTGTTACTTGTTCTGCGGCATTACCTTTTGCATCAGTAACATCGTAGTTTAAGGTATAAGTACCAGCAGTTGAAGTATCAACACTACCAGACACATTCACTGTTAAAATGCCATCTACATTATCAAGTGCACTAACTCCTGGCTCGACATAAATATCACCTTCATTCATCTCAACGGCACCACCGGTTAAGGTGATAACTGGCGCGGTATTATCAGTAACAATCACTTCTTGAGTTGTTGTTTCTGCATTACCCGCAGCATCGGTTGCTGTCCATGTCACTATCGTAGAATCTAAAGGAAAAGAATCTGGCGCATCATTGGTGATAACAACATCACCCACTAAGTTATCGCTTGCGGTTAACGGTGTCAGAGATACCTCAGTTAATACACCTGTTGCATTAACATTTATGGTGGTGCTGTGTGAGTCAAAAATAGGAAGGGTTGTATCAGCGACAATAACTTTTTGTACTTTTGTAGATTCATTGCCTTGTTCATCGGTAGCAGTCCAAGTTACATCAAAACTATCGGCACTTGCTACTGCTGTTGCTGGAGCATCTGAGGTTGCGGTAATGTTGCCTGACACTAAATCAACAGCAATAATATCAGTGAGAGTAACAGGAGTGTTTTCGCTTGTCGCTTCAATGAATATATTAGGCAATGATGCAGCAAATTCTGGTGCAGTTGAATCGGTTATAATTACCGTTTGTGTTTGGCTTAGGGTTTCACCGTCAGCCGTTGCAGACCAAGTAATGGTATGTGTACCCACAGCAAATGGTCCCGTTACATCGGCAATAGCAGTGACGGCGCCGCCATTGGCGGTTACCTGTACTACTTCATCAGAAATGTTGGTTGTTGTACCTGTCGCTTCTTTTTCTATATTAGGTAATGATTCTAGGTCAAAAACTACCTTTGCTGCGGTACTTATGATAATCAGTTTTTGTGTGGAGGTACTGGTATTTCCAGCGTTATCGGTAACTGACCAAAGAACATCATAAGTTCCTGGATCATAATTACCATCTGCGAAATCAGTTGTGGCTGTCACTGTGCCATCAACTAAATCTTCAGCGCTCACGGTACTTAAAGTAACCGCTGCTTGACCACCATCAATGGATATTTCGATATCTGGCAAGTCTGAGAAAACAGGTGCTGTGCTATCGATGATATTTAATGTTTGTGTAGTGGTTGCTTCATTACCTGCAATATCAGCTGCTGTCCAAGTTATAATGTGGCTGCCAACAGCATAGTTTGCAATAGCATCACTTTGTGCAGTAATGGTGCCGCTAACTAAATCTGCTGCCTCGACACTTGCTAATGTTACAGGTGTAGATGAGGCTGTTGCTTCCATCGAGATTGTGGCTAATTCAGCAAAAACGGGTAGTGTTTCATCAGTGATAGTAATAATTTGATCTGCGGTAACCGTAGTACCTGCTTCATCAGTCACTGACCAAGTAATGGTATGTGAGCCAACAGCAAAAGGGCCGATATCACTGGCAATCGCTGCGGCAGGACTATCTCCGCCAGTGATGACAGGGCTGCCTAAAGTAACGGTTGTTGTTGGGGCTGTTGCTTCCGTGGAAATATTAGCAGGTGCGGTAATGGTTAGCGCTTCAATAGCTGATACTTCTCGAACAAGTAAAGGTGCTCGTCCAGTATTGGATACATTCCAAGAGCTAGTGCCTATATCTCCAAAACTTAATGGTTTAACGGTATACTTCAGCACGGTTTCGTCAGTTTTGGCTACAGCAGACCACTCTCCACCCTTAGGTGACCATACACCGCCGTTTAAACTTAGAAATAGCACATCATCATCATTAAAGAAGCCATGAATAGCCTCGAATTCTTCACTTGTTGCCCAGCGCCAATCAGTATTAATTGCTAGCCAACTATCAACATAGGCGGTATTCATGGTGCCATCAGTTTTATCTGGGTCTAAGATATCACTTGCAGACAAACGCATGATATCAAGCGTTTTATCTAAGATATTGTTGGCAGTCCAATAATCATTTTCAGCAACACTAGTATAGGTATTGCTGAATAAGCTATTTGAAGGGTAATTATCATCAGTAGAAGGATCTACAATCACTAAATCATCCAAAAAGATGTCTGTTGTTTTAGCGGCCCCATCTCCAGCTGTTTTCATTGAGATTACAACAGGAACCGTAGCATCAAAATTACTCGGCAGTGTATATATTTCTGACACATCAACCCAAGCGTCATATGAATCAATTGACGCACCTATATATTCACTCGTTTGGGCTCCATCCGTTGTTGAAAATGTAATGAGAAGACCAACTTTATGTGAACCTTTAACCTTGGCTGTTACAACGTAAGTATGATCAGCAATCATATTGGTAATACTATATTCTGCCGAGTGACCATGATTAGTACGCGCTGTTAATTGCAGTACTGTATTACTTGCATCACCATCACCTGTGTCTGCGGAGATAGTGCTAAGTACTACACTATTGGTTGGTGTCCATTGATCAAAAGCTCCAGTTTCAAAATCACCTTGCTGAACTAAGTTATCCGCACTGTGTGCATAAGATGAAAATAACAAAACCGTTGAAACGGCGGCGGAAATTTTGTTCTTAGTAAAATGATTCATAACATTCTTATCCCGATTAATTAAACCGCACATATGTATAGTTTTTATTGTGCGTTTTCACTTAGTGTAATTTTTGTACGTGTTAAGGACTAACTTACATGAGATGTAAAGGAGTGTAAAGAAAATAGAGTGTCTTTTTTATATACTAATCACAAAATGGTGTTAGTTAGTTAGTTTTTATCTTTCGTTTGATGGTTTTACTTAATAGAGTTCAGGTCTGTGGCCTTGGCTTATTGCCCTTGATAAGCTTGATTTTCATCGCTTGCAGTTAGTGATTTATATGATTTTTAGAATGAAGGTATACAAGGGGTAAACAAAAAAGCCTGTTAGATATTATCTAACAGGCTTTTTGACTCTTGTACTTAACGGCTATAGCAAATACTTATTTCTTAAATCCCCTTCTGCGCGTTAAACCAGCTAATGCAACTAAACTTAGCAACCAACCAAATGAACCACCACTTTTCTTCGGGGTGTAATTTGGATCTGACGTCACTGATACTACAGCTATCTCTGAGCTTGTATCTGTACCATCACTTGCAACGACTTCAAAGGTTAGCGTTGTATCTTCTAATACATTAGGTGCTACAAAATTGATCGAGTTTGAACTGGCTCCTTCAACCGATACACTTGGCCCCGCTACTTGAACCCAGCTATAGCTAATGCTATCGCTTTCATAATCAGTTGAAGAGGCGGTTAAAGTGACATCAGAATTACTCATAGCTGATACGTTGTTTACTGTTACCACAGGGGCAATATTTACATGGTCCATAACCAGTACGCCCGGGTCAACAACAATACCATTTGCAATACCATCGGCATCGTTTGGACCACCATCTTCAATGGTTAGTTGAATACACTCTTTGCCTTCAAGCAAGCCATTAGCTGTAATTAAATCAGCAGCCAAGTAGTTATTAGAGCCAGGGGCTGGACACAGTCCCTCATCATTTTTTAGTGCAGAGCCAAGACTGTTGTTTTCATCTTGAACAAAGTCAAACCAACCTTTTGCTTCTGTATACTTACGGTATGCTGCATTTTCAGGAATAGTTACTCCGTCAACACCTTCAACGGCCTCAACAGCTTCAACAGCTTCAACAGCTTCTACTCCGTCCGAGGCTTCAACAGCTGCAACTGCCTCAACAGCTTCAACTGCTTCTACTCCACTTGGAAGAGGTATAACAAGCTGAACTGAATCACCAACGATGTCTAAACCTTCTACTTTAAAGTTAGTAATCGTTGATACGGCATCAAACTCCATATCAATGTCTAATAGCTCTTCTGAGATAGAAGCAGTGCTATTACCTTGAGCATAATCACCTAACGATAGTTTCAGACCTGTAGCTACTGTTAATGGTAATTCACCATCAGTAATAGGTAACAAAGCAACATTATTGTAAAGGTCTTTTGCATCAGGAATACCATTTTGGTCACTATCAGCAATAATTTCAGTTAATGTGGCATCAACATGTAATTGTGTGAATACTTCTATGGCAAATAGCTCTGTAGTATTTGTTTCTGCAATAGTCACTTTAACTTGATAATCACCGGTATCTAATCCAGCAGGGTCAAAGGTAAAGGTATTAGCCAATTCATCAGAGCCATCATCTGTTAAGACACCATCAATCCCTTCGAAGGTTATGCTATGTATATTGGTAGTATTTATGTCAGTAATGTCAGCCGTTAGAGTAACCAAACCAGCCGTTGGTGAAATAGAGCTCACTAAGGTATTAGCTTGGCTAACATTTACTGCAACGGTTGGTACAAAGTTTTCGCTTGAAATATTAACCGTCAATTCAGCTATTTTATCTACAACAGCATTAGTTCCGTTAGTAAAGTTAATAACTAAGTTATCACCTGTTTGTAAGTCATCACTAATATCTATAACTAAATTACCTTCATTACCTTCTTCAATGGTAAATTGACCTGGAGTACTTTCTCCATTGAACGTTACTTGGTAGTCAATGGTTACAGGGTAGTTAGCTGCAACACCAGATAAGGTAACAGGTAGTGACAACTGAGCACCAGGCTCTGCTAAGGTATCAAGGCCGAAACTCGCTTCAGGATTGATGTGAACTTCAGCTTCAGTAGTACCAACATTTCCAGCTCTATCAGTTGCTTGTAAGGTAACTGTATGTCGACCTGACGATAACAATAACTCTGCACCGTCAACAATTTTTGCTCTAATTTTGTTGTCATCAAAGTCATCATAAGCAGCTATGTTAGCAGCAAGTAAATCCTCAGTGATATCGGTTAATAAACCGGTAGCATCAATAACAACAGCATCAATTTCTTCTTCAATAAAATAAGGTGCAGCAAAATCATTTGGTGCGGCAGGGTCTAGATTTTCATCTAGGTACTCAACCATATCACTTTTGCCATCACCATCACTGTCGGTATTATCAGGCTTAGTTCCTAGGTCATATTCTTCTAGGTTGGTTAAACCATCTTCATCTAAATCTAAGTGACTATCTTTTACATCAGGATTTAAGCCGTATTCATCTTCCCAATAATCTGGAATACCATCAAAGTCACGATCCATGCCTTCTTCGGTGTAGATAATGATCAGCTCAGGTTTAAAGTCTGACTCTACAGAATCAATGCTTCTTGCTTTACCATCGGGGAGGCGGGTAATAGCAAACGAAACATCTTCACCACTCACTAAAGCCTTGGTTACGTCGATTTCAGCAAAACCATGCTCTTCAACAGGTACATCCCACTCTAGAGTGTCTTTATCAAAGGTATTTCCTGGAATAGTTTGGTCAGTTGCTAATTGTTCACCATTCTTAGGTTTACCGGCGTCCCAAGTAAGTGTTGCTGAGTCCCAATCATTAGCAACCTTGTATACTTCTACATCGTTAACACTGTTACCGGTTCTATGTAAACGTAATGTGGCTTTTAAAACCAGACCTTCTTTCATATCGATTGAAGCAACATTAAATTTAAGGTAAGCAGATTCGTTGAAATAAATAGGGTTTTCAGGATCGGTTTTATCGGCACTAGTACTTATAGATAGTTTAGTAGCATCATTAAATACCACTACTTCATCAGTGCCACCATCAACACTTGCCGAGTTGGTATAACCTGTATCGTCAGGGTATTTCTCAGAAGCATAGGTATCTACAGTGGGCGTAATGGTTTTATAGAACTGTTCTACAGCATTAGGATTCTTAACGTGAGATTTAGCATCATGAATATCACTGTTGGCATTGAATTCTGCAAGGTTACTATCACCATCGCCATCAGGGTCAATTAAGGCATCGTCACCCTTACCATCTACCCAGTCTGAATCATTATCATTGTTTGGATCAAGTAAGTTATCGAGTTCAAAACCGTCAGGCATACCATCGCCGTCGGTATCAGCATTAGTAGGGTCTGTTTTTGCTGTGTATTCTTCTAGGTTAGTTAAGCCATCGCCATCTGTATCAGCTGCAGGGTCACTTATATCAAAAACAGGAATATCATCAAAACCACCACTATATATCATCTCGAAGGCATCACTCATGCCATCATTGTCATCATCACCTAAGATGTGTGGAAGACTTTCAGATACCTTTGATGATTGTCCAGCAGCATCAACGGCTCTTATTGTGTATGCATATTCAACATTTAAATCAGCAGTTTCATCCAAATAATAGGTTTTTGTGACTATTTCACTATTAAGTAAAACACCATCTCGATAGATATTATAACCAGCAAGATCTAATTCTTCGTTTTTAGACCAAGTAACTCTTGGCCCATTTACACCATTACCAGCAGAAACCCCTTCTACCATGTCAGGTATAGGGTCTGTGGTTACGCCTGAGTCCGTAACATTTTCAATATCGAGTATTGCTGAAACTTGAGATTCGTTACCACCGTTATCTACCGCAGTAATAATATATTGATAATGGTGGTCTGCATTAGCTGTTGTATCGGTGTACGCTGTGCCAGAAGTTACGCTTGCTATAGGGTTGCCAAATAAGAAGTTTGCATTTGCGCGGCGATAAACATTATAGCTGGCTATGGTACCGTCTGAATCGACACTAGCTTGCCAAGTTAAGTTAACCGTTGATGCACCTTCTGTTGCGGTAAAGTTTTCAACTTTACCGGGAGGAAGATCGACAGCACCTGAACTATAGGTAACGTCTAAAGATGGCACTAGTTCACCAGCTTGCTCTGAAGAATAAAGGTTCTTGGTGCCACCTTGAGTAGTTGTCAATGCAAATGATAACTCACCATCTGTTATAGCTGAAGTTACATCAAAGCCTGTTTTTACTTCAGCTGTTAGATCTTTAGTATCAAGAAGGGCTATAGGTTCTGGCCAGGTTGCATCTATAGCTATATCTGCACCATAAGCCCAATTATTTGCTGTTGAATGAACACTAACATCAAAGCCAGCAACACTGGTTAAATTTAAAGTGGCATTAGTGACAGTTACACCGTCTGGCAGTGCTGAAGTATCAAATTTTACATAAGCAATTCTTCGATCGACTGTTAATTTTAGAACGGGGGTTACGCCTCCCGCTGACTCGTTGTCAAAATACTTAGATTTATTTTGATCAATGTTGCCATCACCTAGTACAGGAAATGTTGCCATTTCTGTATCACCACCACCAATGTTAGTCGGGTCTTCTGCGGAAATTGTCGGATTACTACCAGCTATAAACTCGGCTAAATTTGAAAAGCCATCAGTATCAGCATCTGCATCACTATCAGCTTTGCTTGGGTCTAAACCAACATAAGCTGATTCATATCCATCATGTATACCATCACCATCACTATCAGCATAGTTAGGGTATATTTCAAATTCTGATTGGTATTCTTGTAGGTTAGTTAAACCATCAACATCTAAATCGGCAGAGCCACCATCAGCACTATTGTTAGGGTCTAGGTCATACTCTAATTCCCACAAATCATCCATACCATCATTATCAGTATCAAGAAGAGTGTGGCTTTCATCTTTGCTAGTTGTATCTAATACTGTGCTTTCAGCATCAACTGACTCAATATAAAAGAAATAATCTTGTCCAGGGGTTGGCTTTGAGTAGCTTGTTTTTAAGCCAAGTACAGGAGTGGAATTTAGCTTTACGCCAACACCATCAGCGGTCTCTTTATAATAAACGTTGTACCCATATAGATTTTCATGAGCAACATCAGCTTCCCATGTAATGATTATTTTTTGTATATCGCTTTCAAGTTTTATCGTATCGACATCAACAGCAGCTTGAGCGTTATAGCTTAATGCGCTCATGCATAAAGCAGGTAGCATAGCTTTCATTAGTTTATTAGGTTTTAACGTGAAATCTTTTTGATTGAGTTGTTTATTTAGATTCAACACAAACGTCTCCCTTATTATAGTTTTTATCAAATGAACGCTATTAGCTAGCAGCTCGAATTTGGCAATAACCCTAAGAAAATTGCATTAAAGCATTATCATTGAGCGATTATTGTACCATTCATTTTATTAACTTACATGAGGTGTAAAGAAGTGTAAAGTAATTTATTGTCTTTTCTTTACATTAAACACTTTAATGGGTGTGAAGGGGGATTTGCACTAAGTATTCATTGTTTTTACTAAATAAGGCACAGTCGTTGTTTTTGTTATGAAATTGTACTAATACACAATAAAAAAGGTGCCGTTAGTAATGTTAACGACACCTTTGCAAGCGATTAATCTATAAATTCATTAGAGAGTTAATGCACTAGAGAATTAGTGCACTAGAGAATTTGAGGATTAGAGAGGCAAAGGTAAATGAGCCCTTTACCTCCTAATCATTTTCCAAGGTTAACTGTTAATGCCTTTTAACTTTCTTCTATAAACCATTATTAACAGTGTAAATATAAAGAAAGTTGAGCCTATGCTACCTCCTGATGATTTCTTTTCTTCAGGTTCGACAGGCTCAGCAGGGTCTGTCGGCTCAGCAGGGTCTGTCGGCTCAGCAGGGTCTGTCGGCTCAGCAGGGTCTGTCGGCTCAGCAGGGTCTGTCGGCTCAGCAGGGTC
>Ga0105348_1002052_pt1 | contig 12589 bp, 13 predicted proteins | sample EN8Hudsemesocosm_2_FD_83504 | JGI IMG/M metagenome (GOLD analysis project Ga0105348, IMG submission 83504) | Methane-oxidizing microbial communities from mesocosms in the Hudson Canyon - EN8C Hudson Canyon | ecosystem: Environmental > Aquatic > Marine > Cold seeps | place: Hudson Canyon... | reverse complement strand
GCCTTTTACACCCTGACCTTTGGGTCGTTTTAGGTTAAACCAATTAAAGGACCCTAAGCATGTAGAGCCGATGGCAGAGTGCTGGCGGACGCGGGTTCGATTCCCGCCGTCTCCACCAAATGCTTGATTCTCGAGAATTCTCGAGAATTCAAAACAACTGAAAACAAGGAAGTTTATCAGTTAATTCAACAAGTTAATCCAACCACCACGCATCACGCACACTTTTCAACATTCATATCCCTTCAGTTTAGCCCAGCATTATGGCATCATCAATAACATCACAAAGCCTAATCAACCACTTTTGATGATGTCAAAATATGCCAAAAATCACCAATCCCCTTACTAACACTGAAGTAAAGAACGCTAAACCTAAAGAAAAAATGTACAACCTTTTCGACGGGCACGGTCTTCAGCTTAGAGTTCTTCCAACCAGCACCAAAAGTTGGATACTGGCATATAAACACCCTGTCACTCTAAAACGCTTATCACTTACCTTGGGAAAATACCCCGAAATATCATTAGCAGATGCGCGAGAACTAGCACGCAGCGCCAACTCCCTAATTGCTAAAGGTATCGACCCCAAAGAACACAAAGAACAAGCACTTATTGATAAGCAAGAAGAAGCCTCAAACTCTTTTGAAGCAGTAGCCCAGAAATGGCTGAAAGTAAAAAAATCAAAAGTTTCACTCTCACATGCCGAAAAAGAATATCGAAGGCTTGAAGTTCACGTTTTCCCATCTTTGGGAAAACTACCTATATCTAGCCTAAAAGCTCCACTTGTAATTGAAAGCTTAAGCTACTTGGAAGCCAGCAAAATACTTGAAACCTTAAGACGAGTGGTTCGTATCATCAATGAAGTAATGTACTTTGCAGTAAATATCGGTGTAATCGAGGCAAACCCACTAGCAAAGATTTATGAAGCATTTGAAGCCCCAACTAAACAACACTTCCCTACAATTAAACCCGACCAGCTAAGTGAGTTTTTAACCAAGCTTTCAAATGCAAGCATTGAACTAACAACACGCTGCCTAATCGAATGGCAGCTATTAACCTTAGTAAGACCCGCTGAAGCAGCCACAGTTGAATGGACTGATTTAGACTTCAAAAAAAATGTTTGGCTTATTCCAGAACATAAAATGAAAGGTAAATATGACCACTCCGTACCTTTAACTGGAAAAATGCTCCGACTACTTGATTTCATGCGACCTATTAGCGGTAACCGTCGGTATGTTTTCCCAAGCACACGCACACCAACCAAACACGCAAACGCAGGAACAGCAAACACCGCAATTAAACGCATGGGTTACGGAGGAACACTGGTTGCTCATGGGCTTCGCGCCCTTGCATCCACAGCTCTCAATGAGCAGGAATTTAATGCTGACGTTATTGAAAAATGCCTAGCCCATGTTGAGCAAAATGATGTGCGTAAAGCATACAACAAAGCAGAGTACATGAAGCAGAAGCGTGAAGTTTTAGAATGGTGGAGCGACTTTGTTGAAAAAGCTGCCCAAGGCGACAGCACCATTTCAGGATCAATAAACAACAACACACTATGCAAGGAGCATTAAACGATGTCAGAGAGAGACGAATATATCCCAGACTGTTTAGATGAAGTAAAAGCCCATTTAGATCAACATGAAAATGAGCTTGAACACGTATACACGGTTTTGGATGAGCTTATTGAATTCAAAGACGCTCATAAAAACACCAACCCAAACAGCCAGCAAACTCAAGCAGCAAGAGATAAAAAACAATCTCAAGCAGCAGATAAATCTTTAGTTGCTATTGCCGCATTTGACCTCCTATATGAAGACCGCGGTCTAACCAAGAAAGACATATATGAAACTCTCAGCAATAAATTCAACCTTAGTGCAGGAAGAATAAAAACAATACTTTCAGAACTGCACACCTCACTTGAAGCCAAAAAGTAGAGCACATACATCCTTTAGACATTTGAGAGGTATGCTCTGTGGTGCGTTCTGACAGAGCGCATCTCGTCACCCTCCCCATCCCAAGTTAGTCTTTCAGCAACCAAAATCACACACGGTCAATTTTGATCGCTCAAACTGCTGGAGATATAGCCATGATTTTCCCCAACATACTCACAAAAAATGAAGCAATTAAACTTCTTGGCGTTAGTTATTCAACTTGGGATAGGCTCGAAAATGAAGGGTTAGTTCCCAGAAGAATAATGAGAACCAAACGTCACCCTGGATACTTAGAAAATGAAATGAACGCTTTGAAAATAGCCAGAATAACAGGCAAAAGTGAAGGCGAAATAATAAACACATTAGAAGAACTAGCAACAAACCGCGACGAACTTTTCTCTAAATTAGTGAGCAAAGATTTAGCATAAATCACCTTTTAAGGCCAAGAGGAAATCCAGTTTTAACTGAGCAATCATTTTCTTATTAGCCTAAACAGCCAATTGATCAAGCGTATTTTTTTATGGTGCTTTGGCTTATTTAGTGAAACTGACTAAGGATGAGTTATGAATGCTGTTCTCGATATTAACAGACCTAAACTAGAAGAGTTTAAAGGTGCCTTGTCGTACCTTATTCATCAGCATGATGGGCACAAACAAGCACTTGAATTCCACAAGAGTATTTATTGGTATTTGTTTGTGCGCCAGTACCCTGAAATAACAGGAGCACTTTTATTGCTAGCCAAAAATACTGAAGTCAATGATGGTGATTTTGACTATAACGAATTTTATAACGATCTTGATGACAACTATAAAACCTTTATCCAAGCGTTATATCAGATGAAAGGTGATGCCGAAAAACTTGATTCACTTATCAAGCATTTCAGACGTAACGAAGATGAATTATGTAAAACTATTTGGCCCTTTAAAAATAGTTTTGAAGGGTATGATGACGAATACTCTTATCTAATTAAAGGCTATTTAGGGGAAAAAAGCCTGGTCATGCTATATGGTGATTCTGGTAGCTATAAAACCTTTTTAGCCTTAACTTTGGCTTTTCATGTTGCGCTCGGGCTTAAGTGGAATGGATGCCAAGTAAAGCAGGCGAATGTTTTATATATTGCAGGTGAAGGTGGTGTAGGCGTTAGTCGTCGAATAAAAGCTCTTGCTATTGAATATGGTACTGGCGAGTTGATAAATAGCTTTAAAAGACTAGATCACGCTGTATCCATAGCCAGTTCGGGTGATTTAGATAAACTCACTCAGTCAATTAATTATTATGCTGCAGATACAAGGTGTAAATTTGGCCTTGTTGTAATTGATACCTTAGCCAGATGTTTTGGTGGTGGCGATGAAAACTCCACGGAGCAAATGAATACATTTGTCGCTGCCTGTGATCGCTTAAAAGAGAATACAGGGGCAACAGTTCTAATTGTCCATCACACAGGTACTTCAGATAAAAAACGAGCGCGCGGCAGCTCCGTATTACGTGCAGCTGTTGACTTTGAATACCGTGTAGATCGTGTAGATCAAGAAACACCTGCATTTACCTTAACCAACACAAAGAACAAGGATGACGGTGAAAATCCGCGTGAAATGTTCACCTTAAAAGAAATAAGCCTATTTACTGATTCTGATGGTGATGAGGTCACTAGTCTTGTTTGCTCAGCTGCAGGCGAAGAACCACCTGAAGAAGATGATCCAACGTCTAGCAAGAAATCAAATACATTAAATTTTGATGAACAGTCTGTTTGGCAAATTGTGCGTTGTCGGCAGAAAAATGGCGAGAGTACAAATTACCAAAATATTCGTGACGATCTAAAAGCACAGGCAGTTGATGAAAAGGATAAACGTAATGTTGGTAAATCGGTAGGACGATGGGTAGCAGGGTGCGTTGAAAAGGGCTGCATCATTAACCAAGACGGGCAATACAAAACCATTGATAAGCAATAAAAACTCAAGCAATGTTTTGCGCGCGCAGCGTACCCCTTTAGAGGAAAAGTGCGCGCGCACTTACTTCATATAGGTAACACTATGACCAGAGCAAGAGGTTTTAGTAACTGGAACCCCCAAGACAAAACAATATTGCTATTGCATGAGGTTATTCAGACTCTTGAAGAGCTAAACAAATATTGGCCTTTGACTAATCGCCAAATATTTTACCGGCTAGTAGCAAAGGAAGTGGTTAGTAAAACTGAAAAGGAATATAACAGACTATGCGAAGTTATTAATCGGGCCCGACGATCACGCCTAATTAGTATGGATGTTATACGTGATGATGGCTTTTCTGATTATGAACTAAGGACAGGTTTTAATCATAAAACTGAATTTACTCAACAGGTTTTACGGCAAGCCGGAAACTTTATGTTAGACCGACAATTAAACCAATCGAACCGTATTATTGTTTGGTGTGAAGCGGGCGGAATGGTTCCCCAGCTTGAGAAAGTATGTAACCTTTTTGGCGTGTCAGTTAAATCAAGTGGAGGATTTGATAGCACAACTGCCAAGCATGGCATGGCAAATTCCCTTAGAGCGGATCAACATAATATTGTTTTACATATTGGTGATTTTGACCCAAGTGGTTTATGTATGTTTGAAGCCTTGGCTGATGACGTTAAACAATTCGCGCATGGTTATGGTCGAACTGTTGAGTTTTTTAGGATAGCAGTGACCAATAATCAAATTAAACAATATGACTTACCTACGGCACCGCCAAAAGAAAGTACCCATCAAAAAAAACAAGCTATGACTAAAACTACTCAATGTGAAGCTTTGCACCCAGAAATATTAGCGCAAATTATTACCAATGAGATTAAATCCAGACTTGATATGAGCGCTTATGAAGAATTGATAAAAAAAGAGAAACTAGAACGTAATAAGTTAAAGCAACACCTTTCAGGATTACTTAATTTCTAAGCACCTTATGTTAAACCTTTTGGATATATGACAATCGTGCCTATCTAGCATCTATCTATAGTTGGGAATAACCTTAATCAGCAAGGAATTAGATGATGTGAAATTATTGATGACTAGAAATTTTAGCTATAAACTTATACATGACTGATTAAAAAACAACCAAACTTACAATTTTGTTCTTCTTAAACCTAAACAAGCGAGACCTGTATGACATTCAAGAGCGGCTACGATCCACGCAGACACACTCAAAGTTCAGGCATCATGCAATTTCACCAAAAGCTTGCTGAAATGGTACGGAATGAATGTGAAGCAGCTATGACATTCATGAAAGACACAATGAACGACCCAAAGATACCAACGAAGCTACGCCTGGTTGCGGCAAAAGAAATTCTCGACAGAGGTGCTGGTAGACCTATCGACTGCCAAGTGATGCTTGCTATACAAGCAGAAGACACGCTTAAGGATGTCGGCAGCATGTCAGATACTGAGCTTGAGGCCTTAGCGCGAAGCCTAACCCCAGGAGCAACAGTAAGCGCAGATAATAAGCCTGTTATTGTTGATGGTGATTTCAGTGAGGCCAAGTAAACAAAGGACGTGTTATTAATTAAAAGAAGATGTACATAATTAGAATCAATAGACTGGATACACCACAACAGTACTTAAATTAATATATTTGGTGCGAGCTGAAAATTAAACAACCCACCCCAGTACTTCTTTTAAAACTCGCGATGACAGTGCCGGTACTCGTACTCGACTTTCTACAAATTTTCGCGAATTGTTCGGTGTTCCATATATTATTTTTTAAAGATATTAGAGCGATGATAAGCAAGGAAATTACATTGTGCAGGAGAGAAATAGCCCGCATTATGAATTGCTGGCAAACCCCATTCAGATAATAAACTGCTCTCCACCGCAGACGAAATCTTCAAGGCGCCACTGTCTTCGAAAGTAATATAACCCTGGTCAAAGAGATGATCGATGTGAGGTGCAAGTAATAAACCATTACAACCGTTTAGCTTTTCGTCGTCACTACTGTCTTTCCAAGGTTTGATATGGCTCGCTCTGAGGTGCTTGAGTTCAGATGTACCAGTAACACGACAACCATGCTCGTTAAGCCTAACATTGGCTTTAAAAACACCTTGCCCCCTCCTGGATTTGACAAGCTGTTCCCTAGTAGTAGGACCTATATCGGTACGATCTTTTAGCTGATCTTCAGCCTTATCCTCTTCATCCTCAACCCTTACTGAATTAGACACTAGAGAATTCAATGTATCTTGATATTCCTGCCCAATAATGAGCTTTAAGGCTTTTGACATAGGTTCAGGCACTTCTGCCAAATATACGCTCTGAAGCCCATCTCCATTAACCTGTAATGGTGAGTACTTTGAGGGTAAGTAAGACCTAAGTTGGTTTATGTGATCCTTAGGTCGAACAGGGAAGGAAAACTCCTGAAACTCCACAGGAACGAGCCACCCCTCGTTACCCCATTGATTCCCAGCCGAACCTAAATCAGGTTTGAGAGCGGACTGCGCAACTCCTACAGCGACCCCAAGAGCTTTGATCTTCGTATCACAAAAAGAAAAAATGACATCCCCTGAAGCAACATTACGCATATTCTCGTAGAACTGGTTTCTGTGGCCGTTCGACTTCTGTTTTGGGGACCACATGAAGCCGCCGGGTACCTCACTTTTGTATGTTTGGTTTTGATTAACCCACCAGTAACGCATGATACACTCCTTCTCCGAATCTCTTCGCCGCTATCTAACAAACACTATTGTCCACTTAGCCTCATGGGTTGATTTACTAAGTGCTCACACAAATACACCTACCCAGGCCAATTACGGACGTTTCTCGTGAGAAATAATAGATCAATTCTATCAGCTCATTTTTGATGGCGGATTTCGCAGACATACCAGTCACTTACAAAATCAATCATGTAAGGGACTCCACCCTAAACTACTATTATTCAAACCCAGGTAAACAGCTTTGACCCCTTAAAATAAAGTTACTAAGCAGGCTTCATCAGAATTACTTTTAAGAGTACCTATCATGCAATTTAATACTTTCACTTTCACTTTCACTTTCACTTTCACTTTCACTTTCACTTTCAATAATTAACGAAACTAAGGGTCTACCAACTACGCGATCCATATCCTCTCTAGAAATATTTAATGAAGAACAAGCTTTATACCAAAGGCGCAGGTATGTTTTCGTATGAGTACTTGCTCCCACAGCTAGAGCGAATGCAAAGATGGGCAACATCACTGCAGTAGCTGATGATGGTGAATCAAAAAACACAGATACGGTTGCCATAATCATAAAAACAAGCTGGGGTAGGACCGATAACTTAGCAAAAGCTCTAGCTTTCAAAGCCCGAGCTCCAAATGATCTAGGGTTCTCAGGATTGTACCGTATTAACTTCAGTAACAAGCTAATAAGTGATATTTCTAATGATATTAAAAATTTAGTAGCATTTCTAAAGAAAGCGCTTTTCTGGTTAGCCTTCCAGTAGATAAGTGTCTCGTGTAACGCTTTTGCAGTATTCTCGGCATCTGTACTATTATCAACAAAATCAACTATTATGAGTTCTGCTAAAAAATTTATAGCTTCATCAGAATAATGTAGTTTACGCAACTCTAAGTCCCAAGTATTTATGAGGGACTGCCCAACAGAACTTTCTGCTTTATCAGAAGACATCTGCAGACTGAATGCTTGTGCTTGTAAAAGCTCCATAAAAGACTTGTGGGAAAACTTAAACGCCCCATCTTTACTTAAATCAGTTACTAACAACCCACAAGAGCGAACATCTGTCTGTATTTTCTGAATAATACTTTCACGACTTTGCTGCCAATCTAGTCTATCGTTACTCCTAAGCGGGAGTGAGTCCTCATTTTTTATTGTATTAACGCTTTTCGACACATAATCAGGTATCGAATCGATCAATGTGACCACAACTTTTTCTAACTCATGCATATATATTTGATTTGGTAAGTATTCAGACGCCATATATGTGGCTACCCCCATCATGAAATAATGCCTTTCAGCACTATTAAGAACCATAAATGGCCTTTCATCATGCTTGTCTTGCTGTCTTTTTAAGGTTTTCCTTATAAAAATATCCATGACTTGAGCAGAACTAATATTGGAATATTGAGACAGATTTTCTCGTAACCACAGAACCGAAACTATATATAGCAAAGATGGGCGCGAAACGACTTCTCTAAATTTATCATCTTTTTCTGCTAACTCACTTATTTCATCCCTTACGCATGGTTCTACTACGCGTAAGCTATCCCTTATTTGACTCATATTAAAAGGAGCAAGATACAAAATTTGTGTTTGGGTCTCGTCTCCGAGAGCGCGATTAAATTCTATTTTATTTCGAAAAAAATTGCGGCGCCCCGTAACAATTATTTTAGATTTTTCAAAGTTAAGAGCCCAGATACTACGAAAATGACTCATTCGCGCTTCAGTGTCACCACTTAAATCTATTTCGTCAAACCCTTCAAATATCATTAGCAGCTTGCCTGACATATGCAAATGTAATAAAGCTCTAGGGTCAATCCCATACCGAGAAGCCCAGATAGCTAAAAGACCCTCTTTTGTCATGGAGCGCAAAGGGTGCCCTCGAAGCTCAATTAATATAGGAATTCGATAACCCTGATTATTCTCATGCTCCTGAGAAATTAAATTGTAGGTTAACATCAAGGACGACGTACTCTTCCCTTGACCGTAATCACCTAAAATAGCGAGTTGTTTCTGGTTTGTATCACCTAACCAGCGCTCAATGAACTCTCCGACATTATCCTTTTCAATCTCACCCTTTTCTTTTTTGCTAAAAAATGAAGGGGTATAAGTAGATTTTATAGATATATTGCTATCTATAAGAATAGCTTGCTCAACACGATACTGGATATCTGAGAAATAGTCTGAGAAATCAACTAACCCTGTTAGCAGCTCGGTTTCATTTGTATACTTTATAGTATATTCAGAGTTACTTTCCCTATTTGATTTGTCTCCATTTTTTATAGCTAAAATCACCTCGAAATTACGACACTGTCTTTTTTCCAAAATTTTCTTTGCATATGAGGTTAGCTCCCCCATAAACTCTTCACCAGGGTTGTTATGATGGCACGTCAATATAACTAGTTCACCAGTATTTTTTTCAACACCTACCCAACTATTTAAGCCTTGATTATATTCCTCTTCAAACATATAACTTCGATTGCGTAAACCCAATAGTTGCTTAGCCCGTACATGCCAAACTAAAGTCTCCGGTTTTTCTGTTACAGGTTGAAGCTGAACATCTTCTTCATGATAAGGCTTAAGTTTCTTTCTCTGCTCCTGGATTGGATTGAAAATAAGCCCAATATCTCTCAAGAGGCTAGCTTTTTTTCGACACTGCTCCTGTTCATGCTGCGCTAAACTCTTAATCCCGCCCCAGTGTTTAAAGATCTGAATAAATGAATAGCATAAACCTATGTAAATACAGGTAAATGCAATGATTTCTATTGAGGCTGGCGACGATGGTTGAACAGCACCACCAAAAGGCTTCAGAAGCACTGTAGATACACTACTCAACAACGACATATTTAGGTATATATTTCCACCAAAAAAACTACCCAACCCAAGTAATGCAAAAAAACCTGAAAAGGCAAATTTTTCGCGTGTATAACGATCTTTCTTCCACCAATGATAAAACGCCCAAAACCCAGCTATTATTATTAGTATTAGCAATGTAAAAAAAAACCAACTTATAAAAGTAGAATTTAACAAACTTAGGTTCCCCAAAAAGAAATATATATCACAATGAAAACATACAATGCATACATTTATTCGTAGAAAAATAGAACGCATAATACTTAAGTTATTTAGGCGCACATATTCTAACTATTCAAATTTAACATCACAGTAAAAATAGAAACTATTAACAAAAAAATTAATTAACTACTTAGCAGAAACAACCTCGTTATTGTTAATGGCTGTAAATATTTTAACTGTCACCATTAAAACCTCTTAAATTGAATAGAAATTAAAGTCCTTTTCCTGATTTCTTATTAAAATTCTCAGGTCTTTTTTAGGCTCAAAGTCGCGCCTGTAAATCAGTGTAATACTAATACATTATAAAAACCTAAATATTAGGTAGGGAATTTAAACCGACTTAATAAAATAACAAGAATTCATCTCAAAAAGATTATTTTTTAACAATGTAAGCAGACAAAATAACTACCTCAATACATAAATACTCAAACTTAATCAGCGCATTTATTACTAATAAAAGGATTAGTATTTCCTTGAATTTTAGTTTTTTTACGATGAATTTCGCATTCATTCTGGTCAACTGGGTCTAACTTATCCCAGGCTGTGAATAATTGCTGTTGTTTTTTACTTATTCTTAAACCGTATTTCTGCTCAAAATAAAAGTAAGTTCGCGCTATATTTCCTTGTACCTTAGGTGAAGGCTCAAAAACTTTCTGTTTAAAATTAACTTCAACATCACAACGACCATAAACTCTTTTCTCCCCATCAATCATATTAAACTTATAGCTTGATCGATCAGCATTAATTTCACCAATTGCAGGCACTAAGTTATGTAAATCACCTGCCATTTTTTTAAAAACAGTCGAACTTTTAGAGCAATATTTACGCTTACCCTTTTGCCAGCATTGTAACTGGTGACCAAACTCCCATGCTGGTACAACATGCTCCCATTCAATTCGTTTAGCTCGCACATTTAGTTTGCCTTTACGTGTTAGCTCATTGCGAGGTTGGTAACCGCAACTATCAATACCAGGTACCAGTTTGTTTTTAGATTCCCAGGTAATACCACAACCACAATAAAATGATTCAGGATGCGTTTTGTATAGTTGCTTTAATTGAGTTTTTGCCTGACTAAATGTTAGTGCCTGAGTAGATAATGAAATAATTAATAATGTAATTAACAGTAGGCTTTTCATATTTATACTCTTTATCTCGAACTAATAATCTGTAATTTCTATGTCAGCATTGTGATAGATATCTTGCCTACACCACCTACTATTTGGCTTGTAAAGATAAACGATTGGCCTTTCAAGTACAGCGAACGCACCTTGTTTAACGGTATATTTACACCGTAGAAGAACCTTAAATAAATTACTAGGTGATGAGTATGAAAAAGTTATTAATAGTTTTTGCTGTAGTTTTTTTAACAAGTTGTGATGGGATTGGAGTTTTGAAAAAAGTTCAGTAGGTCCATATAGAACCTTGGAAGAATGCGGTAATGCAAGATCATATCATTCTGATCCTGGTATCTGTAAAAAACCAGCACTATCAAGAGCTTTTAGATAGATTTAATTACTTGCGAGCTTACAACATGGAATTCTTAACATCATTAACAGGCACCGAAATAGCAATCACATCAGCTGCTTCTTTCTTCATCCTTTGGTGTGTTGGCATGAAACGCCACGCTAACAAACTACGTATTGAATACCTTGAAGAACAACTTAGATCAAAGGATGGTGAATAACATGAACACTAAAATTAAAGACATTTCAAACTTAGAATGTTTCTTAATCATGTGGCAAGTACTTTGCTTTATTGGCTTACCTGCTGCCCTAACTGAATGGTTATTCAACGACTACATATTCGGTGCAATATTTGGAGTTGCTTGGATGGTTCAATGTGGCCTCATATCAATGATGCAAATGATTCAACAAATGAATGAAGTTCAATCACACACTGAGAGTGAATAACATGAACACATTCAATAAGGCTTATGAGTTGTTTGATTAACTACCTAAGCGGGAACAAAAGAACATTACTAGGGCCTTAGACACATTAGGGTATGGTATTTAGGCTCGATTCAATCAACTGCGAGGTAATGAATATGAGCAATAAAGATTGGATATGTTGTATATTTTTGACGTTTATTTTTTACATCATAGGCTTAATTCTTGAAGAATGCGCTATCTGGCTAGACACTCCTCAATGGGTTTTATGGGTTGGTTTTTTTGGTGTTTTATTTATGATTAATGAGCAGTTAGAACACGTTAAAAAGGAACACAACTAACAAATTGGGTAGCGATATCATTTTTTTGTTATTAACAAGCAAATTACACGAAGTGCATCCTGTATCTATATCATATTAAGCCCGTTTCAATTAGGTCAGTAGTTGAGTGCCGTCTGTTTATCATTCATTAAAGCTTCACGCTTAATCACATATTCTTTCGGTGCTTCAATTGCGACTTTATTATGTGGGCGCATCGTTACTTTAATTTCTTCGCCAGTTGGTGTGATGATATAGAAAGATTCGCCAGTTGTGCAGGTAATCGATAAACGTCCATTTTTCATTGTCCTAGTCCTTTAGGTTGCTTTTGAGGCTGGCGATTCTACCAGGATGTATACTGCATTTCTAATTTCAGTTAATCACTACCAAATACCTAGAATTCTTAATACACTAACTATTGAGCATAAATTTCATTATTTGCCTGTTAATACCAATAAGATACTTTATTGTTTTTACCGCTAAACCACGGGTTCACTTCCCTACATGGAAAATGTCTATAACATCATGTAATACATCATTACCAACAAAGAAAAAAAGAAAAAATATTTAATATCAATTAGTTAAAAGATCAATTGCGGGGACGCCGTCGGAACTGAACCCAATATGCGCTCTTTAGCTTATATGCAAAAGAGTCCACCTTCATGAACAGCCTCTCAAGCGAGCCCACATAGACAAACCTTTAGATTTGAACACCCTTAGATTAG
>Ga0105348_1002051_pt1 | contig 12593 bp, 12 predicted proteins | sample EN8Hudsemesocosm_2_FD_83504 | JGI IMG/M metagenome (GOLD analysis project Ga0105348, IMG submission 83504) | Methane-oxidizing microbial communities from mesocosms in the Hudson Canyon - EN8C Hudson Canyon | ecosystem: Environmental > Aquatic > Marine > Cold seeps | place: Hudson Canyon... | reverse complement strand
TGCTTGTGCGCCACCTAGTGCAACACGAAAGCCAGTCATCACTTCATCAAAAATAAGTACTGTGCCGTGGTCATCACAAACCTTTCTTAAGCCTTCTAGAAATCCAGGCTGTGGAGGAATGCAGTTCATATTACCGGCAACGGGTTCAACTATAATAGCGGCAACTTGTTCGCCTATTTGTTTGAAGGCCTCTTTAACTGAGTCTAAATTATTGTAGGTTAGCGTTATGGTATGTTCTGCTAATGCTGAGGGAACACCTGGTGACGTGGGTTCGCCCATGGTCAGTGCCCCTGAACCTGCTTTAACCAGTAGAGAGTCAGCATGGCCGTGATAGCAGCCTTCGAATTTAATGATTTTGTCCCTTCCGGTATAGCCGCGTGCTAATCGTATGGCGCTCATCGTTGCTTCTGTACCTGAGCTAACCATGCGAACTAGATCCATGGAGGGAACCAATTCGCAAACCTTATTGGCCATTTCGGTTTCTATGCGTGTCGGCGCACCAAAACTTAAGCCTAATGCCATTTTTTCCTGAACTGTTTTGATGACATCAGGATGGGCATGGCCCAAAATCATGGGACCCCAGGAACCAACGTAATCTATATATTGTTTGTTCTCTTCGTCAAAAAGGTAGGCACCCTCACTACGCTGAAAAAATACAGGGGTACCGCCAACACCATTAAATGCACGTACGGGAGAGTTCACCCCGCCTGGAATGTGTTGTTGGGCTTGGCTAAATAACGTTTCGGATTGGGTCATGTGGTTTTCCTACGAACATCTTTTAATGAATTCTGGGTGTTAAGTCGTTCTATATTTCAATTAATGACATATCAAAAAAGAGACTGGAATTCTGCCGCAGCCTGCTTGATGTCATTGGTGGCAAACACCCCGTTGACGATGGCAATGGCATCGGCTCCCTGCTGAATAAGTTTTAGTGCATTATCTTGGGTTATGCCGCCAATGGCTACTACGGGAATTGATAGCGTGCGCTTGGCCTCAGTTAATAATGAAATAGGTGCTGGCTGCGCACCGGGTTTGGTTTTTGATGGGAAGAAGCGACCAAAAGCCACGTAATCGGCACCTTCTTGCTCCGCTTTTTGGGCCAGTTTTAGTGAGTTATGACAGGTTGAACCTATGATGGTTTTATTGCCTAAGAAGCTTCTTGCATCCTTGATGGAGGTATCACTCTGGCCTAGATGCACACCGTGCGCTCCTATTTGTTTCGCTAGTTCAATGTCGTCATTAATTATCAGCAGCTTATTATATAGTTTGCATAGGGAGAGCAGGTCCGATGCAAGCTTGAGTCTTATTTCCCCATCATAAATTTTGTGATGGCTTTTGTCGCGGAGTTGAATAAGTTGGGCTCCACCGATCAGCGCTTGTTCGACCGCTTCCCGTATTTGGTTTGCTGGTGTCAAGTAGTCATCGGTAATTGCATAAAGCCCATGAACTAATTTGGGCATATTGATATTCATTTTCGTGGCATCTTTTCGCATGCTGAATTGATAAAAGTTTAGCTCTTATTAACTTTTGATTGTCCAATGCAATCGATTAGGGAGTAGTTGCCCCATGCCTAGCCTGTGACTATGCTTCAACGCTTGCCAGGTAAATGATTGGGCTTGTGTTATCGCTTCTTGAATGTCGAGTTTGTGAGCTAGATAACCTGAAATGGCACTGGCAAGTGTACACCCAGAGCCATGGTAAGTATGAGGTAAGCGTTCCCAGAGGTAGCTTTGTATTTTTCCTCGGGTGCCATATAAAATATTTTCCACCTTAAGTGTTTGCGCGTGAGTTCCGGTCACTAACACGTACTCGCACCCTGTCATTAATAAGTCCTGTGCACTAGCATCGAGGTTATCGCTACTGGGTGAGAGCGATAATAATTCATCGGTATTGGGCGTTATTATTTTTGTTAAAGGAAGAATGAGATCTCTAGTAGCGCTAATCATTGCTTCTGTCGTTAGTTCCGTGCCGCCGCCCGCTTTAATGATTGGATCGAGTACTAAAGGAATATTCGGGTAGTCATTGATCAGGGTATGCACCGCTTGCACCGCTTCAATGCTGCCCAACAAGCCAATTTTAAAGGCGCTAATGGGCATGTCTTCAAGGATCGCTCGGGCCTGCTCAATAATAACGGCGGCATCGACGGGAATAAGTTCCACCACATTACGTGTATCTTGTACCGTTAGTGCAGTGATAATGGGACAGCAGTGGCAACCGATACTGGCGAGCGTCTCAATATCTGCTTGTATACCTGCGCCTCCACTGGGGTCATGGCCGGAAAATGTCATCACGATGGGTGGTTGTTCATTTATAGAGATATTTTTTTCCACGCTTTTAGTCTCATGATGGTTTGTTTGGCGTATGTAGAATAGGTGTTTATATTGTTCTTATACGTATTTAAAAAGGTCGAACAATCACAAGGATAATTATCGCAATTAAGAGTAATACAGGGGCTTCGTTAAACCAGCGGTAGAACATATGACTGCGTAGGTTGGCGTCTTGTTGGAAATTTCTTATGAAGCGCCCACAAATATGGTGATAGCCCAGCAGGAAAAATACTAAAGTAAGTTTTGCGTGCATCCAATATTGGGTTTTATAGAAGGCCCAATTATCTACAAGCATCCAAGCACCCAATATCAGGCTTGCTAGCATGGCAGGTGTCATAATGCCGCGATAGAGTTTTCGTTCCATAATTTTAAAGCGGTCTATGCTGGCTTGATCTTGGCTCATTGCGTGATAGACAAATAGGCGAGGTAAATAAAACAGGGCTGCAAACCAGCAAATAACAGCGATAAGGTGAAATGCTTTTACCCAAATCATATTTAATTCCTTATGTGGTAATAATTTTCAATGGCTTCACGGGTCACTATGCCCACAATGGGGGATATCATGGGGGCGGTAGTTCGTTGTACATACAACGCTTCCATGCCTGTTTCATTAAGCTTCTCTAATGCCGCGTGGAGTGTTGATTGTAAATGAAGCGATACCACATCATGTCTCATGCCTGGGATATCCAGTAGATCAATCATGTTGTCGCTGGTGTCATCTATAGTGATTTCGTCTTCTTTTGATTTTTGTTTCGTGCTCGTCATAAAATGAGATAAGTCAGCAGCTCGAAGTAGTGCTATAGGCTTGTTTTCGCTTTCAATAAGAATCCAGCGCGGCTCATTGTTAAGGATTGCTTCAGCCTCATTGAAACCAATATATCGATTATTGCGGGAGAAATTCCGTTCCATAATACTGGCGACGCTTGCTCGTTGTAGTGACTGAGTAATGGGATCAAATTGATAATTCAGCCCTTGCTGTTTGAGCATGGCAATAAATACGGAAGGTTGTTTGAACCATTCACTACTGGTCATAGAGGCTACCGCAATGATCAGTAAGCATGGCATAACAATGTTTGGGTTTGCGGTGAGCTCTAGGATGGCCATTAAGGCTGCCAGTGGTGCTTGTAAAATGGAACCCATGATTGCAGCCATACCTAGAAGTGCATAAAAACCTACATGACTAAGTTCACTGTCGACAAAATACCCAGATGCCGTGCCAAAGAAACCTCCGAGTGCGGCACCAATCACGAGTGTTGGGCCGATTAAGCCGACAGGCATACCAAGTCCAACATTAATCGCAGTGAGTGCTAGCTTGGTTACGCATAATAAAAACAGAATGGTGATCGGTGTTTGCCCCAGTAAGGCATCATTGACTGAGTCGTAGCCTATACCCATAACCTGGGGTACGAAGGTGGCAACAATCCCCGTGATTAAACCAGCGAAAGCCAGTCGCTGCCAAAGAGGTATGGTGTTAAAACGCTGCAGGTAGCTCACGGAAAATGTAAAGGCTGCAGCAACTGTGCCTGCAGCAATACCCATCAATATGACGTAGGGAATTTCCCAAAGGCTCACCATATTGAAATCAGGCACCTGAAAGGCTGGGCTGGAACCAAAAAATATTTGGCTGATCAGTGTTGCTGAAACCGATGCTAGGATGATGGGCATAAATCCTCGAATGGTATATTCGAGCATGATGACTTCCATCGCAAAAATAACGCCTGCAATGGGTGTGTTAAAGGAGGCTGAGATAGCTGCAGCAATGCCGCAACCCACTAAGGTGCGAATGCTGTTATTGGGAAGTCGTAGCCATTGGCCTAATACGCTGCTACCTGCTGCACCTAAATGAACGGCAGGCCCCTCTCTGCCTCCAGACTGGCCAGTAGCAAGCGCAAAGGCGGCGGTGAAAAATTGGAGTATGCCATTGCTTAGAGGTAGATGGCCTTGATGTTTGGCATAGCGTTCCATCACATGGATGACGCCTATTTTTAAACGGTGGCCGGCAAAACGGCTAAGCATTAGCCCAAGTAGTGTTGCACCCATAACAGGCAGTGCAAATCGTTGCCAGGTGGGAAGCCCTTCAAAATTCTCTGGGTTGTTACCTGGAAGTAGTAATTCCGCTGGCCACTCAATGGCGTAACGAAATAAAACCATAATAAGTCCAGTGACGACACCGGCTAGAATGCCTAGCAATGCAAGCTGGGGAACAGCATCTACATGCGCTAGGCGTCGTCGAAATCTTTTAAGTAATGCAGGTATGAGCTTTGCTGTACGCATAAAATGAAAAAAATCCCCAAGCTTTGACTGTGACTGCTTTCGCTTTTCGGTCTAGCCTTTTATTATAAGCTGCTTAGTTTTAATAGTTTCAATTAATTGGCTGCTTTAGTTGTAGTTGCTTTGTTGTTAAGGGTAAGGGGTATGTTGTGATAAAGGTTGGTGTTGTTGGTGGTACTGGGTATACCGGGGTGGAATTGTTGCGTTTACTGGCAATGCATCCTGAGGTTGAAGTGAGTTTGGTTACTTCTCGATCAGAGGCAGGTGTTGTTGTTTCTGATATGTACCCCAATCTTCGTGGTTTTTTGGATATGCCTTTTGCCGAGCCGACTACCGAGGCGTTATCGGCTTGTGATTTGGTGTTTTTTGCGACGCCAAATGGCGTGGCGATGAAGCAGGTACCGGCCTTACTGGATAAAGGTGTGAAGGTAATCGACTTGGCTGCAGATTTCCGTTTAAAAGATGCGAAAGAATGGGCGCAATGGTACGGCCAAGAGCATGCGTGTCCTGAATTGTTGGAACAGGCTGTTTATGGTTTGCCCGAGGTCAACAGGGCTGCTATCAAAGCTGCAAATTTAGTTGCAAATCCAGGTTGTTATCCTACTGCGACGCAATTAGGTTTCTTACCATTGGTTCAAAATGGTCTAGTTAAACTTGATGGTTTAATTGCCGATACTAAATCAGGCGTCAGTGGTGCGGGTAGGCAAGCTGCTGTTGGTACTTTATTTTGTGAGGCTGGTGAAAGCATGAAGGCCTATGGTGTTGCTGGGCATCGTCACTTGCCTGAAATCAAGCAAGGTCTTGCGAATGCCGCAGGTAATCCGGTCGAGCTTACTTTTGTGCCGCACTTAACGCCTATGATCAGGGGTATACATGCGACCTTGTATGCAAGCCTTAAGGCAGATGTTTCAGATCTGCAGGGCTTGTTTGAAGGTTTTTATCAGGATGAGCCTTTTGTTGATGTGATGCCTAATGGCGCTCATCCAGAAACGCGTAGTGTTAAGGGTAATAATACCTGTAGGATTGCAGTGCACCGACCGCAAGGCGGGTCTACCGTTGTAGTGTTATCTGTGATTGATAATTTGGTGAAAGGTGCCGCAGGTCAAGCCGTTCAGAATATGAATATTATGTTTGGTTTGCCAGAGGATGAGGGCTTGAGGCAAGTTGCTTTAATGCCTTGATGATTATTTGTATAAGGAAGGTTCATGTCCACGGTTAAAGGTAGTCGTCAAGACAAGTTAATGGTTGTTGCTTATCGGCCAGGTCAGCGTTTGTTTTTGCGTCTGCTTGCGGTTGTGGTAGTGGCCGTAGTTGTCACTTCGAGTTATTACCTAGGAGAGTACCTAGGGCTTGAAAAGCAGAGGTCCGCAGTAGTTGAGCGGGATTCTCTTCAGCAGCAACTCATTTTGGTCGAGAAAAATAACAAGGATTATCAGCAGCAGATAATTGCGTTTGAGCAGGGTAGTAAAGTTGATCGAGAAGCTGGTGAGGTCGTGAGAACTGCGGTGAAGGAGCTTAAAGATGAGGTGGCTCGCTTAACTGAAGAGGTGACTTTTTATAAGGGGGTTATGGCGCCGACGACGGGTGATAAAGGTTTACGGATACAGAAGTGGAATATAACGAAAACCACTGATGCTAAACGCTTCCGCTATAAGTTAGTCCTTACTCAAGTGGCTGATAATAAAACTTATATTAAAGGGTTGGTTGCTATAAATTTAGTCGGGCATCAAGGGAAAGAAAAAAAGGTGATTCCCGTTAAAGAGCTGGTTGATTTGAAAGCGTCGGAGCTTAAATTTCGATTTCGATATTTTCAGGATATAGCAGGAGAGGTGACATTGCCGAAAGGGTTTACCCCCGAGCAGGTTCAGGTGGTGGCGCATTCTACGGGACGCAAAGCAATGCGTGCAGAAAAGAGTTTTAACTGGTTAAAGCAGGAGTCAGATGCCAATGTTGGGCAAGAAGGGTAAGGCGCGTTCTACACAAAATTTCGAGACACTGCTATCAGGTAAAGCTGAAGTTGTCGGTGATGTACATTTTAGTGGTGGTTTGCACATTGATGGTGTGGTGAAAGGCAATGTAATTGCCAAGGATGATCCAAAAACTGTCGTACGTGTTAGTGATCGAGGTTTGGTGGAGGGGGAGATCCGTGCACCCAATGTCATTATTAATGGCACGGTGAAGGGAAATGTTTATTCTTCAGAGCACGTTGAGTTGGCTGCAAAGGCCGTAGTTACAGGAAATGTTTATTATAAACTGATGGAAATGGTGATGGGGGCGCAGGTGAATGGGCAACTTATGCACCATGATGATGCTGGGGTGCAGTCGCTGATTGAGCCGGAAGAAGAGGCTACACCTATTATAAGTCAGGTGAATGCGGGTAATAGTTGACCAAAACACTCGGATAATTGGATAATACCAGTCCAGTTTTAGTATTTTAAGGTATTTGTGTTTATGAGTGTTGCTGAAACCTACGAGCCTACGTCTTTGGTGTTTTCCGATAATGCGGCTAATAAGGTCCGCAGCTTGATTGAAGAAGAAGAAAATGATCAGTTGAGGTTGCGTGTCTTTGTGACTGGTGGTGGTTGTTCCGGCTTTCAGTATGGCTTTACCTTCGATGAGGATGTAGCGGAAGATGATACCCAGGTTGATAATGGTGGTGTCGTTTTGTTGGTGGATCCTATGAGTTTTCAGTATCTGTCGGGTGCTGAGATTGATTATGAAGAGGGGTTGGAGGGGTCTCGATTTGTGATTCGCAACCCGAATGCCTCTTCTACGTGTGGTTGTGGATCGTCCTTTTCAATCTAGCTGGCTGCTTATGCTGTCCTCACTTTTTAAGCGTTGCCCTCTATTAATGCGGCGCTTTGTTGCTCTTCTTATCGTTAGCTTTTGGTCTTCCTTGTTGCTTGCTGAGCAGGTGTCCGCACCCATAGTTCATTCAGTCGTAGAATCAGAAGATAGGTATGTCGCTAATCTTGAAAAGCACACGCCGGATGAGCTGTATTCGGCCTTTTTAAAAGCGGATGGGTTGCTAAAAAATGGTGACTCTTATCCTGATTTTGAGCCTATCGTGTTTGTGTTGCATGGAGAGGAGGCAAATATCTTTGTTCGTCAGAATTATAGTAAGTATAAAAATATGGTGGACTTGGCTGCTCGTCTCGATGCATTTGGGATTATTGATGTGAAGATTTGCGAATACTGGATGTCTGATAATGATATCGAGATTCGTGAATTTCCCGCTTTTGTGGAGACTGTTCCCTATGGTCCTACCGAAGAAAAGCGTCTGGTTGGTGAGGGGTATATTTACTTTTAGATTTGACCTGGTGTGCGTTGTTGTATCAATGAGTCAGGGGTAGTAAATGCCGCCAAGAATGCAGGGTTGAGATGCTCCTGTGCTAGCAGGGTTATTGCCAGGTTTGTGTTCTAGTGTTTGCTTGGCAAGCCAGGCAAAAGCCATTGCTTCAATTAAGTCAGGAGAAAAACCTAGCTCGGTAGTTGTTAACACCGTGTGACTGGGTAGTGATTCCTTGATGCGGTTGATGAGTGCTTCGTTGTATGCGCCGCCGCCACAAATGATAACTTCTTCGCTCGACTGGCAGTGTTTGGTTACCGCGTTGCAAATTGATTGAGCGGTAAATTCCAAAAGAGTTCTTTGTATATCTTCTGCTTTCTGTGCTGAGTTGAGGTTTGATTGTAGCCACTCTAGGTGAAAATCTTCCCGTCCTGTGCTTTTGGGTGGAGGTGGCTGAAAGAAAGGGTGAGCTAGTAGTTGGTCTAAAAGTTCGTGGATTATCTTTCCTGTATTAGCCCATTGCCCGTTGTCATCAAAAGCTTTGTTTTTAATTTTCTTTATCCAGCCGTCAAGTAAGGCGTTGCCTGGGCCTGTGTCGAAACCTGCAATGACTGAGCCGGCTTGGTTTAGATGAGTAATATTGGCCATGCCGCCTATGTTAATAATGCATGATGAGTGCACTCTGCTGCCAAATAGAGCTTGGTGAAAGGCAGGAACAAGAGGGGCCCCTTGTCCGCCAGCGCACATGTCTTTACGCCTAAAGTCTGCGATGGTTGTGATTTTTGTTTCAAAGGCGATAGTGTTTGGGTCGCCAATCTGTAGAGTAAAAGCTGGCTTGGTGTTTGGCATGTGTCGAATAGTTTGACCGTGGCTGCCTATGGCCTTGATGTTTGCACTTGATATCTTGGCTTGGGTGATTAGTTCGTTAGCGGCTTTTGCAAAAAAATTGCCTAGCTTTATGTCCAGGATACCTGTTCGATTAATCTCATCATGACCCGGTTGGCACAGGGATAGAATTTCTTGTTTGGTTTCGGATGAAATTTTTAGGCTAGTGTGTGCGATTATAGTGGGGTGTTGATTGCTGTTTTCGTTAGAGAAATCTACTAATACGCCATCAATGGCGTCCATGCTGGTGCCGGACATGAGTCCTATATAAAGGTCTCTGTTGTAGGGCATTTTCTAGGGGTTCATCGCCAATTGAGTGGCTTGCTGGTAGGTTCCTAGCTGCGCAAGAAGTCCATGTGAGCGCTGCTTAAACTTGCTGAGGTATTTTTTCTCAATAGGTTTGGCGTTAGGAAAGCGAACGGTAAGAGGGTTTCTATGTACGCCGTTTTCTCTAAACTCGTAATGTAGGTGTGGCCCGGTAGCTAAGCCAGAGCTACCTACGTAGCCAATAACTTGCCCTTGTTTTACGCGTTTTCCTTTTTTGATGCCGCGAGCGTAACCGTTCATATGCGCATAAAGTGTGCTGTATTTTTGTCCGTGCTGCACGATAACAACGCGACCATAGCCGCCTTTGCGCGCTGACCAAATAATCTTACCGTCGCCTGATGCTTTGATGGGTGTGCCCCTAGAGGCTGCGTAATCAACGCCTTTATGGGCGCGGAACTTGTGAAGTACAGGGTGTTTGCGGCGCAAATTAAAGCGTGAACTGATGCGGGCAAAATCTACAGGAGAGCGTAGAAATGCTTTGCGCATGCTATAACCGTCAGGAGTGTAATAGTTTGCAAAGCCGTTGTTATCAATAAATTGGATTGCTTTATAGGTGCGGCCATTATTGGTGAACTCTGCTGCAATGATGTCACCGTCAGAGACCTTTTTTCCGTCCAAGTGTTTTTGTTCGTATATAAAGCTGAAGTGATCGCCGCGACGAATATCCAAGGCAAAGTCGATATCCCAGCCAAAGATGTTGGCTAGTTCCATTATTAATTTGTTGGATAGCTTGGCTTTTTGTCCGGTCAGAAATAATGAGTCATTTATGGTGGCTTCGACATACTTTGTGTGTATCTCAGGTTCTCGGTTAATTGTGTTGGCGGTGAAGGAGTTGCCTGATTTGCTAACCTCGAAGATTTCGAAAGGTGTTTTCTGAATGCGGATCTTTTCCAGTTCGCCTTGTGCATTAGTGGCAAACTGCAGTTCTTGTCCTGGGTAAATGCGAGCTAATTGCTTGGTCTGCTTATTTGCAGTTGTTACCTTGTGGGCTAGTGAAACACCTACGCCGGCTCTTTCAAACAATGCTGATAATGAGTCACCTTTTTTGACGGTGATTTTTTGCCATTGTAGCTTGGGTGGTATTGGCGCTGAGGCTATGGCTTTTGCCTCTTCCGTTGTTATTGGTGCAGCGGTCTCTATGTTAATGGGAAGCGGTAATGTGTTGCGCACCGCCATGGCTTCTTCTGTTGGTATCAGCAACAGAATGATGCTCACGAATATGAGAGCCGCAGTGGCGAGTAAAATGTGGGCGCGAGGGAATTCGGCCAAAAAGCGAGAATGGGTATTTGTTCGGTTCATTGATCTACTTACAGCTGTTTCTATGGAAGTGCCTTTAACCTAGTAAAGTATAACAACAAATAGTAGCTCAAGTGTGAAAAGACCAAGCCTACTAAGGGTAAGATGGGTGGGCTCTCTTGTATTTGATGGTGTTTATTGTAAGGTTGGCGCTCTTTTTTTTGTGTGAATGGGTTCACGGGAAGCTTATATGAATTCGGTAGAAGAAACTTTAGCGCTTATAAAGAGAGGTGCTGAGGAAATATTGGTTGAGGAGGAGTTAGTTGAAAAGCTAAAGGAAGGGCGACCTCTTCGCATAAAGGCGGGTTTTGATCCCACTGCACCGGATTTGCATCTAGGCCATACCGTGCTCATTAATAAGTTGAAGCAGTTCCAAGATTTGGGGCATGAGATTCTGTTTTTGATCGGTGACTTCACCGGTATGATTGGTGATCCGACGGGTAAAAGCGCCACTCGCCCTCCTTTAACGCAGGAGCAAGTTCAGGAAAATGCAAAGTCATATACTGATCAGGTGTTTAAAATATTGGATCCAGCGAAAACTAAAGTCGTTTTCAACTCTGAGTGGATGGGGAAGAAAACTGCTGCTGAGATGATTCAGTTAGCAGGGCAGTACAATGTTGCGCGTATGCTGGAGCGTGATGATTTTAAAAAACGATTTAAAGGCGGTCAATCAATAGCAATACATGAGTTTCTTTACCCGCTTATTCAGGGATACGACTCTGTTGCTCTGGAGTCAGATGTTGAATTAGGCGGTACTGATCAGAAATTCAATCTACTGGTCGGGCGAGAGCTGCAGAAATGCTTTAATCAGAAGCCGCAGACTGTTTTGATGATGCCGATCTTGGAGGGTTTGGATGGCGTGCAAAAGATGTCTAAATCTCTGAATAATTATGTGGGCATCATTGATGCTCCAGGGGAGATGTATAGCAAGATTGTCTCCATTCCAGATTCAATAATGTGGCGATACTTCGAGTTGTTGAGTTTTAGGACCTTGTCTGAAATTGACTCCTTTAAGAGGGAGGTTGAAACAGGTGCAAATCCGAGGGATATAAAAGTGCGACTGGCAGAGGAGCTCGTTGCGCGTTTCCATAGTGATGAAGTGGCTGCTACTGCTCATAAAGGTGCTGGTAATCGTCTGCAGTTAGGGGATATACCTGAAAACTTGCCTGAAGTTGAGGTTGAGTTGGGTGAGCAAGATACTCTTCCTATCTCTGCGGCGTTACGTTTGGCTGGCTTGGTTAAGAATGCTGCTGCGGCAAAAGATGCGTTGGGTCGAAATGCGGTTTATGTGGACGGTGAGCAAGTAGCTTCTGATGTTAAGTTTTCTGCTGGGGATGTTAAGGTTTTGCAGGCGGGTAAGAAGAAGATTGCGCGCGTCCTTTTTAAGTGACCGCTAGTCACGTCTTTTATTCTTTTCTTGAGGCGCTGTTGACTCGTTGTCTTGTATCTATATAATGCGCGCTCGCTTGGACGGACAGGGTGTTTTTCCCCGGTAGTTTGAACAAGCGTAAGTCGGTAAAAAGGTTCAGTTTTTCTTTTAAAAAACATGAAATTTTTGCTTGACGTTTCAGGGGTTGAATGTAGAATACGCCCCTCGCTGAGACAGCCTCTCAGCAACGTTCTTTAACAATTTAATCAAGCAATGACGTGTGGGTGCTTGCTGAGATGGTCTTGAGACAAAAGATTATCAAAGTAAGTAGTTACCACATGTTTACATGTAGTAATAAAAACTTTGAGCCGAGTTTTTAAATCGTAGAGCAGGGTAACTGCGAAACGATTTCTTCTTTGCCTTCGGGTAAGAAGTAAAAGATTTAAACTGAAGAGTTTGATCATGGCTCAGATTGAACGCTGGCGGCAGGCCTAACACATGCAAGTCGAGCGGTAACAGATCTAGCTTGCTAGATGCTGACGAGCGGCGGACGGGTGAGTAACGCGTAGGAATTTGCCTAGTAGTGGGGGATAGCCCAGAGAAATTTGGATTAATACCGCATACACTCTACGGAGAAAAGCAGGGGATCTTCGGACCTTGCGCTATTAGATAAGCCTGCGTGGGATTAGCTAGTTGGTGAGGTAAAGGCTCACCAAGGCGACGATCTCTAGCTGGTCTGAGAGGATGATCAGCCACACTGGAACTGAGACACGGTCCAGACTCCTACGGGAGGCAGCAGTGGGGAATATTGCACAATGGGCGCAAGCCT
>Ga0105348_1002049_pt1 | contig 12615 bp, 17 predicted proteins | sample EN8Hudsemesocosm_2_FD_83504 | JGI IMG/M metagenome (GOLD analysis project Ga0105348, IMG submission 83504) | Methane-oxidizing microbial communities from mesocosms in the Hudson Canyon - EN8C Hudson Canyon | ecosystem: Environmental > Aquatic > Marine > Cold seeps | place: Hudson Canyon... | reverse complement strand
AATGAATATCGTTTATAAATTAATAACCGATACATTGCATGGGCATATCGATTGCACTAGTCAATTGGGGCAAGGTGTTAAGTTTGAAATATATATAGAAAATCAGGAGCTATAGTTATTCTGGCTATAGTTCTAATAATGCTGGTTCTTGAACTTCAGGGTTTTCTAGATATTCCGCTTTGACTGAAAGCCAAGGGAAGGATGGTACCCGGGGCCGGACTTGTTCGTAAGCATATTCACACCAGAAAATCCAATAGATATTAAATGATGTGAGTTACTTGAAGTAACTATGGTGAGTCAGCGCCCTGCGCCACTTCTTTCTTAGCGCTGTTATTTATTTCAGCCAGTACTCTTCACCTCTTTCGCGACGGTCTTTTAAAATCGCTAGGTCACGATCATGGTCATTGATTATTTTTGCATGCTCATCGATGCGTGTTTGCTGACGAATAAGATTCTCGTCATGAACAGATAATTTAATGTTTATTTGCCCGATGATTTTACCGAAGCCGATCAGCTGCATGGCGACAGTCGCAAACAGCGAGAGCAACGCCAGCACAGTTGACGGGTCGATATTTTCAAGCATTGGGACTTTCCTTCGGGCATAAAAAAAGCCCGTTCAAATGAATGAACGAGCTTTATATGTAATTTCGCTAGTGTGGGAAAAATACTACTTTGCTGCGCAGGCTATGTCAACAGGTCTTTATTCTCATCAACTAACTGGCATAACTCCACAATTTCTGTAGATAATGATGGGTGACTAATTAATGTTTGATAGTTTTGATTGTTTGATATCAGTGCGCTCTCTAGTCCTGATCGCATGCTGAGTATCCAAGGATTGATTTCATAAAATAGTTCGATATTTAATTCATCTGCAATAAGAGATAAACGATTCACATTAGCTACATACTGATTTAAAAATGACGTAGTAGTAATTAATAGCACTCTTAGAGCATTAATTTTTTCAATACAGCTCTTACTGTGAGTAAACTCAAGCCCATTAATACTTATAGCGCCACCTGTTGCCCCTGCAAAAGACTTCAGTGACAATTCATTATTGGCCACACTTCCTGACGACCAAGTCATATTTAATTTCAAACCAGCAAGCTCATTCCACTTAGCAATATATGTTTGTTCAGATTTTAGGTATTGATCTAATTGCCTTACAAGTCGGTCTTCATGCAAATTGATCCTTTCAATTTCAGCAATGTTCTTTTGAGCTTCACCGCCTCTTTTTAGCTCTTGCCTTGTTAGCTTTAACTCATCAGCACTCATCCTCAGTGCTTTTTCATTCTGTCTTAGGGTGATAATAAAAAATACCAACCCAACGCCAGCAATGAACGGATTCAATACTCCGCCAATATAATCACCAAACGCCCCCCAGCTTGAAGCGACACCCGCATTAACGCCTGTATGACTAAGTGTAAATCCAAACTGATCGTAGTACTGCCAACCAACAATCGAAGCAACTACTATTACCAACGCAAATAGAAAAATGTTTTTGATCACGTCATTACCATTGAGTTATTAATAATATTCACTTTTAAATCACCATCGCCGTGCAAGTGTAGTAAATATTATCTAACTAAGAGTTTACTACTTCGCTTCTGGTTGGATTGCCAACCCGTATCATATCAAAGTTATCAGTTTTAAATGCAGCATTCAGAACATTTAAAGTAGTCTCGATTTCATACCACCCGTTATCTTCCCCTTGCCGGGTGGATAATAACTTTTCTAAATATTCCCGATAGGACATTCCGTGGTCGACAGTAGCAAATGAAAGCGAGTGGAGTGCCATAAGAACTTTGTTGCTATCACCTACAAGACCAACAAAATCCTGATTTATAACGTCGAAATCATTAATAATTTTGGAATAGCAGTTTATGAATCTTTCTAAAGACCTTGAAATAGGGTGCAACTTGGTTGTGATTTTATATGCAGTGTCCGCATCGAAGTTAGTTCTTCTAAATAGTGGGCGATCTTCTTCCGCTATTTGATCTAGAATAGAGCCACTTACATAGTTATCTGATGTGGAATAAAAGGCTGTAGCTTGAAGCTCTTTCATAATAACAATAGATAAATCATCTAAAATCATTCTAAAATTGGTAATATTATTCCAAGCAATACTCCTTTTTAGTTTCTCATCCTCCGTCCCCGCAAGTTTCTGCTGCGCTATGCGGCTTTGCTTTAATTCCTCTCTAGATTCTTTTAATTCGACTGCGTTTTGCTTAATCACTTCCTCCCCCTGCTCTAATGCGGCTTGCGCTTGCTTAAGAGCTTTTTCATTCTGCTCTAAAGCTTTTTTTGTCATTCTCAGAGTTACAATTATTATTGTTGCAGTGAACAATCCAATTATAGGGTTCGCTACTCCACCAATAAAGTCACCAAAAGCCCCCCAGGAGGCGGGGTCACTAGACAATCCAAATCTTAACTTGTTGGCAAAGTGATTGTAATAATAAGCAACAAGTCCAAAGAGCAACGAAACGATAACTAACCAAATCAACCAAATATAACCAACTCTTTCTTTCATTTTTAACCTTCCATATCCACGCAATCACGCGCAGCTTGTTTGATTCCAAACCACTTGGCCATTTTCACTAAGAAAAAACCGTCTTCTTCAACATTTCTAAAAGCTTCAAGCCCAATGGCTTTCTTTAATCCCAGCTCAGCTACAACCTCTGAAAACTGCTGACAACTATCCGATTCAGTTCGAAAACCGTACGCTTCGGCCCTTAAACTGAAGTAGTATCCGCTCATGGCAACGAGAGCTGCCATAGCTGGGAGTAAGATTTTTAGTCGTTTTGTCATTGGCCATCCTTGGCTAACTTATTATATGGCAGTGCACCTATAGCTTATCGACAGTTGCCGCGCAATTGTGGCAAATATAATCCTATATGAGAAACCACGATCACTTTCCCTATTATTACTTACCGGCCTAACCGAAATGGTGTTTTCATCTACACGCAATACTTCAGCCGTGTATTTAAGCTCCCGTAGAGTGGGTATTGAATCAATAAGATTGATAATTTTATCCAACATATTATCTTCTATAGCCTCGAATAATGAAGTCGACACAAGAAGAATCCCCTTCATGCCTATTTTATACCAATCTTCAGGAAGACCAGTATTACCAGGCACTATCATGGGTTTTACGCTCTGGCTTGAAGATTCAACTCTATCAATTTTCCTTGAAAGACCTTCAATAGCATCAAATATTGCAGCATTAGCCCCGCCTTCTGCATGCACCTCTTGTATTACCTTCTCGGACTTAATTGCTCTATAAACTGGGTTGTCTGGTGTTTCATCGCTCATGGCTGCAATAGTTTTGGGAAGAAGATCAGTTTTAAGCTGATTAGCACCAGCAATGTCATTTTTATAAAACACGACTCTATCATCTGAAATATCAAAAGGAAGGCTCGTTCCGTGAGGCGCAATAGTAACAACTGGTTTTCGAGCTGCATGTCTTAGAGCAAGCTCGTACATAACGTTTGGATTAAGGGTTGCCAGGTTGCATATAGCAAAATCAGATTCGATCACTGATTGAATGACTTGCTGAGTGATGGAGCCTGAGGCATCAACACGGTGAGCTACTTCAACGGTGAATCCAAGCTCTTCTTCCAATACAGGAATTAGCACCTCATCAATAATACCGTCGGCTTCTCTACGAATGTCTGTGTTATCTCCGCCGATTGGTGTAATTACGAAACAAGTTTTTCCTTCGAAAGGCTTGGTGTTTTCAACGGTCATTCTACGTCCTTGGAATTCTTATATTACTACAGATCTCATGGGTGAAAATCCAATGGTGGGAGCAATATCATAAATATGGTTTGGGTTCATTGTTATCGGTCGACATTTTAAGTAAAAATAATAAACCCCCCGAATACGCCAAGCCCCAAGCCTATTAGCACCCCAGAAACAGAAGAAAGACCCCATGATAAAATCTCGGTTTTAGGTGACGTATGGATCAAGAGGCCCAGTAAATATCCTTTGGTGGACGGAACACCTGCGGCTTTATTTACCAACGCTTCATATGCTCCCAGCAAAAATATGATAGCTAATATGAAAAAAGAAACCGAAATGAATAACAACCATAAATAGTCAGCATCCTTATAAAAGGTATTTATAAGAGCTACCTCCCCTGCAACAACACCAAGCAAGGTTGTAATCCAGGTTTTTAGGTAGTCAGCTCTAAGCAACACCTTTTCGTTATCGCTCATTTTGTTCTTCTTTTTATCACTCACATCATTGTCCTTTTTGATGTTTAAAATTCGTTCAGACTCCGCGACAAGTGCGCACCTTGATTTGTGGTACGCGGGCTAGTGCGCAGTGCGTACTTTGAGTATGAGCATCAGTTTAGTTTTTTTGAAAATAAAGTCGTTTTTTTATTTGGCTGTTCTTGAGGCTCTTCAAATCCTTCTTCAAAAAGCATATTCTGCATCGATCTATTGAGATCAGATTTAAATTCGTCTTTATATATTCTAGCAATAACCAGGCTCTCTTCAGGGTACGAAGCCAAGGCATCCAGCAGCAGTGCCTTGCCCAGACCATCTCTGCGCTTATCCTCTCTTACTGACAGCATAAACACCTCATAAGTGTTTTTTGATGGGCTGGTACTCCAGCAAAAGCCAGAAACTTCATTATTGTGATGAGCAATAGATATTACAGAAGTAATCAAATCCCCTCTGCCGATGCTGAATTTGTTATGTTGAATACTGTCGCGTAATTGCTTCTCCAAACCGGGCAATGCTTGCCTAGGATATTGTGCATATGCTCTATTGTAATTCCCGACATTAGAGCCTTTAAGTATTTCGTCAGTTATAAACTCAACATGCTCTAGAGTAGCTAGGGATATATAGTTTCCATGAGAATCACTTGCAACCTCATCAACTTGTTGGTTTGATTCTTTCTGACCTAAGAGTCTTTTAAAAAGATTTAACACTATTAACCTCCCTATTGCCTTCCCAACTATACAATTTACTTAAAGCAAGCCCGGCATCTTAGCTGGGCCAGAGAAAGTTTCCATCAACATACCGATAATAGAAAACACAGTGACTCCGAAAAACATAGGTAGTGCGTACTACTTTAAAATTGCTTTATTTCTCGCCGGTAACGATTCGCTTGATTCGGTTGTACTCGCCCATGCCTTCTTGGGTGAATATCAAGGTAAGCCTGTTATATTCTCCAGCAAAGCACAAACTGTGCGCTTGCTCCACTGCAGCCCATTCATCAACTTTACTTTCTGGTGCTCCACCGGACTGATCAAGCGCCCCTACTTTTTCTGGGAAAACACTTAGAATTTGAGAGAGATTAAGATACCTTTCGAGCTTGAGAGGCTCTACGTTCTCGTACATTGAAGGAGTAGAAATTCTTTCGCAGCTGGTTGTGAATACACCTGGACTAGGCTTGATGTGCAAAAACATTTAAATATCCATATAACTGATTAATTTAGCTTAATATTATATCACTTATTTAAAGCAAGCCTAACCATATCGCAGGCTAGGCTAACAATTTTAGGCATTTCGAAAAGTCGAATCGCTTGTCACAGTTATTTTTTCATACATAACACCATCAACAATAACTCCCATAAATAATGGGTTTTCATGTGCCGGAATAGGCTCTCGGCCTTCAGTTGTGTAAATAGGCCACACAGGACCAAATGACTGCTTCTTCGATTCTTTATGCTCCCACAAGCCCCAATAAAAAACGCTATGTTCTTCATAAGCCTTGCTGCCACTTTCAGTTTGAGCAGCGACAATTGTTTTACCTGGCGCTGGTACGAATTGGATTAATTTATATCCTGACACGTTAAGCCTTCCTATTGATAAAAGAGGAGTAACGCTATACCAACTAACTTAATACGTCTAGTGATCACCCTTACCATGATAATAGCCGGCCTCTAAAAAGGAATATAATAATCAACTCCGTAAAGTTACTTCTTGCAGTGGCTCTTAACAAACTCATTACCCCAACCCTGCACCTTTTCAATGCGCCGATTACGAACACACTCCCATTCGCTTACCGGATATGTCTTATTCCAGCCTTTCATTAGGCGCTTCTGCGATTTGGATAGTTTGAATGGGTAACGATCTGCCATATACAGATATGTCCGGGCTATGGCCCCTCTGCTCTGCTTTGGCGGTTGAACCTGACGCTCTTTGAAATCGATAACGATTGGGCATTGGCCGTACTTAGTTGGTTTTCCATTCCAATCACCAAACTGGAAGTTAGAACGATCTCCGTTAACTTCGCCGATTGCCGGTACCAGGTTGTGAAGGTCAGATTCCATCGTTTTGAATTGAGGACTATTCTTGCTGCAGTACTTTCTTTTACCCTCTTGCCAGCACTGGAGCTGGTGGCCGAATGACTAGGTAGGTACGACATGTTCCCACTCTGTTCTTGAGGCACGCTTTAATTGTTTGCGCACCTCATAACCGCAGCTCTTTAGGTCTGGCTTGCCGGCGCCTTTCTTTCCCCTCCACTCGAAATCACAACCGCAATAAAAGGTTTGTTTATGATCGAAGTAGATCTGAGGTGCGATCTTTTTAGCAGCCCTGAAGGATGTCGGGGTGTCCGCAATAGTCCAATTACTTAATAATAAAATGGATAGCATTAGATATTTCATAATATATATTTAGCGATTACCAAAAGATAATAGTATCAAAAACAACTAGTAACATATAGTTCCAAGCTCGGCACTAAACCTCCTAATCTAAGCGGGATGCTTTAAAAGCCACCGCTCGGCTTAATGCTAAGAGCGGGCACTTTCAGGCACATGATTATTGATCTCATCTGCTTCATCTGAAAACGAACTTAGTCTAAGTTTATTGATTTTAGATGTAGTAGTAAGTTTCTGAATTGTAAGTTTTAAATTCTGACTTATCGTTAAATCATTATTGTGCTGATAGTCAACTTCTCCTATTTTCACAAAAGCATCGATTACTAAAAGAAAGGGGGTTTTAGTAGTGTTCCTTATTAAGTCATACATATCATCAACTGATAATTTTCTTAGGCTGACGAGATCACTACTTTTATGTCGCTCATTTCTTACCAGTCTAGCAATGATTTTATCAGGACTTTCTTCGACAAAAGCATTGCTATAAGCAAGTTTAAATTTCCTCTCGATCTCTGAGTCTAGTCCCCTTAGTCGTGGATTCTCAAGCGGATCAGTATTGAATACTTTCGGAGTTTCCCTTCTTTTTTCAATATATAGATCAATTATTTCACTGGCCTTATGCTGTTCTTCTAGCTTTCTGAGTAACTTCACCACTTCATTCAAGTTAATAACATCTATGTGTTTCGCACTATCCTCTACGCTTGAATAAAAGCCACTTATTACATCTGCTTGATTATCCTCTAAGCTTTCATGGTAGAGACCCCAAGCATCCGTAAGTGATTGCCCAGACTTAGAAACTATAATCTCGTCATTCTTATCAAGGATACTGTCTATCAGGCTATCTTTATTGAAGTACCCTGCAGATACACCTTGATGTAAAACCAAATTAAGTTTATCTGTTGAAAAGTATTCGTAGTCTCTCAGCAAGTCATCCCAGGCTTTTTCTTTATCCGATTTTTCGTTATTACTACCAGAATCAAGGCTCAGAAGTATTGGCTTTTGAATGTAATCTAATGTTGGTATTCCGCAATTACCTTTTGAGCAATAAAAAGACCAAGAGAAAAGGACTAAAGACTTAATTACTTGGAGCTTTACTTTCTCATCAATATCAACTTTAACATCACTAATGATCGCCAGGGCATCCTTCGCTAATTTCTGTATTTGCTTTAGAACTCGAATATTTCGAATATTTAGCTTAATTGATTGTTCCTTTAGCATTAAAGTCAGCCAATCACCTCCCTTAAAAGCTATATCTACACACTCATTCGGAGTGGGTGAGAAATCAACTTCTAGATCAATCACTTTCTCCCTATATTTTTTATAATCTTCAATATCTCCCTCACTGTCATTCAACAGAAGGACTACCTTACAGTTCTTTTGCTCTTTCAATTGCGAAATCAGGCCGAGAACTTCCCCCACTTCTAACTTACTGCCTTTTCTTTCTAAATCATCTAGACAGATAACCGTCTGGGTTAAAGAAAGAAAAGATAGTGAATCAAACATTGGGGAAAAGCTTTTAGTTAATGGTATGGATTTAAATACACCCCAGAATTTTCGTGTTATTTTCTGAGATAATTCAAAGGTATTATCTTTGAAAGTATCTATATCAGCACTTTTACCAATAATATTCTTTTTGATCGTGTTTTCGAATATTGCCTGCTTTAGGTCTTTTATGGAGTTCATTCCAAATAATGACACGTATGAATACTTGTCATAGCTCATTTCTGTTTTGAAATCGCATAAATACTGATTCCATGAATAAGTTTTCCCAACTCCCCAGCCCCCTTTAATAGCAATAACCTCTGGGGTATTTCTTTTTAAGAATAACTTAATCTGCTCTTTAACTACTTCAATGGACATACTTTATTCCGTTTACATGTGATTTAACTAGCTGATGCTTGTGCAACCATTCTGATTTAAATTCTAAATCTATTTCTCAATCCTAGTCCAATTAGGAATATAAAAATAAAGGAAAGACTGCCTTGTAGTATCAGCCAATCATATAGATTAGGAGGCGTATTAACGAATATCTCTTCTATTTTGGCTTCTCTAGCCAGTTTAGATAGGTGTATGAATGGCAAGCTATTCCCAATTGAGAATAGCATGAGATTTACAAGTTCAGGTAAGGTATGCGTCTTTTGAATGAGCTCACTATATTTAACAGCAAATAAACTAATCAAGAGTAATAACCAAAGAAATGGTCTTATAATGCTTTGCCCGTAAACTGAGGACCAATCATATGCAATATCTAGTAGAGATGCGGCTATGGTTGAAGGTATAGAGGGTGAGCCAGTACTATGATGCCAGCGCCTTGATCTCATCTCGCTTGCGTGAAATCGTAAGGCGGCTAGATGATCATTATTGGTGGTGCATATATCTTTTAAGCGTCTTAATCGGTCTGAATCTTCCTTATTCTTAGATGGGAGGAAGCGAGTTCTTTGAATATTACATTCTAGGCCGGCTATAGATAATTGGTTTGTAAGCTTTGTGCCTGTTAGGTCAATTACACAGTTTAATTTTATGTTGGACAGGTCAAACGAGCTTTCAAACATTGCATGCCTGAATGTTATCTCTCGAGCATCCTTAATATCCTCAATTCTTGAAAAGTCAAAGTGCTGTTCAAATATGCATTTACTGAAATCGTATGATTTATTATGAAACTTTGTTTCAAAGAACCTTACAACTCCTTTGAAAACCGATCCAGTGAATGAGGTATTAGAATTAAATTTTGCTTCGGTAAAATCAGTATCTTCACCCTCGAATTGAACATTACTGAAACTAACGTCTTGAGCATTGAATGTAGTATTAATAAACAAGGCAGAGTCTTTGAATAAGGAGCCTGCAAAGTCAACGGTTTCACATTCGAACTGAGAGCCAGCAAATAAAATGATATCACCAGAAAATTGAACATCGGAAAAAATTGTATCGATGCAATTAAACTGAGTGTTATAAAAAAACACGCTTGTTGATATGCACCTCATTCGTTCAAAACTGACAAGTTGCCCTCTAAAGTCAGTTCTTTTAAAACTCAAAACACTTTCCTGAAAGGTTGTTTCTAAGAAACTTGCATCACTATCAAAAGAAGCACCTTCAAAATCGATTTCACATTTCTGGAGGTTCATATCTTCAAAATATACCGGGCCTTTGAAGTACGAATTTCTAAATATAATATCGGATTCATTGAATGTAGAGTTAGAAAAGGTGACGCCACCCTCGGGGAATATATAGCCTTCAAATGAAATTACACCTGGATTGATCTCGGAAAAGTCTATATTAGAGAAATCTATTTCAACTTCAGGGTTTTTAGATATCCAATTATTCCACTCCCTCACACCCTTACGCCAGAGCTCAACTGCTAGCGTATTACTAATCAGTTTTGGAATTGAGGGGATATCCAAAAAATCATCCTTGATACTCATTTAATTTCTAACCAAAAGTTACTTTAGTAAATAATACCACAGTCAATACAGATGATGGATGCTAACATATAATGAATTTAAGCTGGCTATATGCTGTCATTATGATAGTCAGAATATTTGATTAATTCATTATTTATGCGCCTAAAATTAGTACTTCATTGCCGATCCCTTTTTTCAATAAACAGTTCAATTTGCGTATCAAGTGGCTTCAATAGCTCGTTATCGATACTCTTAATTTCTTCTATGATCAGGTTCCACATGGGGCGCCATTCGCGTGACCAGTTGCGGGTATCGATGCTTTTTCCATGCTTAGCCATCAGCTCAGCAACTTCTTTATGTTTTGGATCCATGGATTTAATCTTGGTACCGTCAATACCTGGTGATACGGCATCCCAGTAATGGCAAATAGCGGCATAAATCATTGCCCTAAGAAAGCTTCGTTTCTCAGGTTTCATGGTTGGATATGATTCAACTAATTTTCCATGACAGACTTTATAAAGATGATTATGAATCTGCGTTAAGTCACTTCCTGCGATATCCCCTGCTGGCATATAAAGAACATTTCCGAGGGCTTTTTGGTAATACGGTAGTCCGGCAATTATCGATCTTACATGTTGGCGCTGCTGCTCAAACCAAATCTTTGCTGATACATCAGAGAAACCACCAAAATCAGTTTTACCTGACTTTGTAGTTTCCCACCCGCCAGCTAACCCACTAATGAGTCATGGGTAGAAAAAGAAATGCTGGTGATGAGTGGATGCCGCCAAGGGTCTACCGCGGTAAATCAGCTTATGAGTTTCGACCTGTATCGGGTGGCGCTATTCGATTAGGCCCCATAGGCATGAAGCAGCACATTGTATGGAAACGCCACGAAGAAGAAATGGCTAAGCTGGAAATGAAAGCTGGATCTATGGCTGAGCTGGTTGGAGAGTTCTTTGCTTCTCCTGCTTTCGTTGCTTTATCATCTGCTAGCCAAAGAAAATATTTAAAGAATGCTAAAAAAATATTGTCGGTTTTTGGAAAAATGTCGGCAGATAATAATAGGCCAGAGCGTATTCGCCAGTACATGGATAAGCGCGGCAAGACGGTTCAAGTGACTGCGAATCGTGAACACAGCTTTATGAGCAAGGTATTTAGCTGGGGCTATGAGCGTGGGAAGGTTAAAGCTAATCCATGTCGTGGTGTAAAAAATTCCCAGAAAAAGCCAGAGAGCGCTATATCACAGATGAAGAATACAGCGCTGTTATGCGTAATGCTGATGTTGTTGCGGCTGTAATGGAGATTAGTTACTGCTGCGCTGCTCGAGTATCGGACGTACTAGCGCTAATGCGGGATCAAGAGCGGCCTGAAGGTATTTATATCAAGCAAGGCAAGACGGGCAAGGAGCAGATTAAGGGCTGGACGGATCGGTTGCATCGAGCTGTTGAATTGGCTAAATCAGTTCAAGAAACAAAATCAATGACGAGGATTGTGGCGAATAAGAAGGGCCAGTCAATTCCTTACGACACTTTCCGCAACTATTGGAATAAAGCAAATAAGAAAGCCGTGCTAGAAAATCCTGATTTAAAAGTAGATTTTACTTTTCATGATATTAAGGCGAAAGCTATTACAGACTGGACCGGGGATAAAAAACAGTTCTCAGGTCATAAGACGGATTCGCAAGTTGCGGTTTATGATCGTAAAACTGAAGTTGTAAAGACACACGAGTAATTACGGAGAAAGCTTATTCGGTTTTAACATCCCTTCGAGTCTTGATCCAACTTTCTTCAATAGCTCAGGATTCTCTTCACACTCTTGCATGAATCGATCAGTGGCATCAATTAAATCACTAAAAAACAAAGGAACGCTTATTGCTGCTAAGGTCTTATTTGTCTCAGGTTGGAATATATGCGGGCCGCCATTCCCATAAATAAATCGCACAAGGTCTTTGTTGCTGTTATGGGCATCTGTTTCAGAAGAAAAGGAATGTAAAAGAGCACATCTCGCAGCATAAATATCATCACTATTGTACTGATATTGCGGAGCAGGCTGAGATTTTAAATACTTATCAATCCAATATTTGAAATCTTTTCTTGTTGACCTGTTTTCGTGAGGGCGACTATAGTGAGCAAGCGAATCTATAAGAATAAAGCACATTGTTACCGCAGCAGTTATTGCACCAGCCTCTAGGCATAATCTTATTTCTTTTGCTATGGGTGGTATAGCATCGAAGTTTTGTGAAATATCCATAAATATCAACCAAACAATAGGTATCTTATAATACTGTATATTCGGAAAAGTATTCGGATTTAATCGGAAGTAGGTTTTTCTATATGTTCCGCTATGGCTGATAGCCTAGGGAGAGATGGTACCCGGGGCCGGACTTGAACCGGCACAGCATTGCTGCCGGGGGATTTTAAGTCCCCTGTGTCTACCAATTCCACCACCCGGGCATCGAATGTTAGCTTGCGCTAAAAGATCTTGCGATCTTGAGGATGGAGGCGTGACCCGGAGTCGAACCGGGCTACGTGGATTTGCAATCCAGTGCATAACCGCTTTGCTATCACGCCTTCCTGTATCTATTTTGCCATTTTAAACTGGTAAGTT